>Ga0194113_10000377_pt1 | contig 57392 bp, 44 predicted proteins | sample TA2MahC200mmetaG_FD_146193 | JGI IMG/M metagenome (GOLD analysis project Ga0194113, IMG submission 146193) | Freshwater microbial communities from Lake Tanganyika, Tanzania - TA2015017 Mahale Deep Cast 200m | ecosystem: Environmental > Aquatic > Freshwater > Lake | place: Tanzania: Lake...
GCGCTCTCGCCCGGCCTCCGCGACTACTGCCGCAACGTCGGCGAGTCCGTCGCCCGCGCCTACGGCGCCTTCCCCGCCTTCCACGGCGCGCTGCTGCACACCGAGGTCCGCGACGGCGCGGCGCCCTGCTTCCACGAGCACGACCGCGCGGCCTGCCGCGCCGCGACCGGGGCGGACATCCCCGAGGGCGTCGGCAAGGGCGGAAGGAAGTGGGACACGATCGAGGGCTTCCCGGCGGACCGCGTCGTGCCCGACAACCATCCGCTGCTGACCTACCTGCGCTGGTACTGGAAGGAGGGCGACGGCTGGAACGGGCTCAACTCGGCGACCGCCACGGGCCTCAAGGCCGGCGGCGTGCGGCCGGACTTCTGGACCTTCCACGACCCCGCCGTGCGCGTCGCGAGCACGTGGAGCAGCGGCGGTGCGGTCGACGTGCTGTCGCAGTGGACCTACTCCTATCCCGACCCGATCCGCATCGGCCTGGCCACCGACGAGCTCTTCGCGATGGCCCGCGGCGCGACCCCGCCGCAGCGCGTGATGAAGATGACGCAGGTCATCTGGTACCGCTCGCAGACCGCGCCCGCCCGCGCCGCCGACACCGCACGCGCCGCCGCGCTGACCGCGTGGGAGGACACCGATCCCGACGCCGCGTTCCTGACGATCTCGCCGATGCACCTGCGTGAGGCGCTCTGGACGGAGCTCTCGCGGCCCGTCGAGGGCGTCATGTACCACGGCTGGCAGTCGCTCGTGCCCTGCGAGGGCGGCGGCAGCTACCGCTTCACGCACCCCGAGACGCGCCACGAGCTTCGCCGGATGGTGAGGGAGGTCGTCGAACCGCTCGGCCCGACGCTGCTGCAGGTGCCCGACGCCCCGGCGGACGTCGCGTTCCTCGAGAGCTTCGCCTCGCAGATGCTCGCCGGCCGCGGCACCTACGGCTGGGGCAGGGGCTGGGGCGCCGACGCGTGGCACGTGTTGCAGTACGCGCACCTCCAGCCCGAGATCGTCTACGACGAGACGGTGGTCCGCGACGGCCTCGAACGCTTCAAGGTGCTCTGCCTCTTCGACTGCGACGTGCTGACCGCGTCCGTCGCCGCGCGCATCCTCGAGTTCCAGAAGAAGGGCGGCCTCCTCGTCGCCGACGAGCGCCTCGCGCCGGCGATCAAGGCGGATGTCGTCGTGCCGAGTTGCGCGCGCACCGGGAAGGCGGAGGAAGACCAGCAGGCGCTGGTCGATCTGGCGAACACCCTCGGCAGAGATCTCGGGGGCCGGTACCGCCCGGCCGTCACGACCTGCCGGCGGATGGTGATCCCGCGGCTGCGGCGGTACGGGTCGACCGACTACATCTTCGCCGTCAACGACCGCCGCGCCTACGGCTCGTACGTCGGCCAGCACGGCCTGGTGATGGAGGCCGGGGAGCCGAGCCTGGCCGCGGTGACGCTCCGCAAGCCGGGCGGGTTCGTCTACGATCTCGTCGACGGCGTTCAGGTCGGGGCGAGCACGAACACGTCGGGCGTCGTCGTGAACTTCCTCCACTCCTTCGGGCCCGGCGAGGGGCGGGTCTTCATGGTGACGGACCGTCCGATCGCCGCGGCGCGGATCGAAGGACCGCGCGAGGCGAAACGCGGCGAAACCGCGAAGGTGCGCATCGAGGTGGTCGATCCGGACCGGAAGCCGGTCGACGCGGTGATCCCGCTGCGGGTCGACATCCGCGACCCCGACGGCCGCGTGGCGGAGCGGACCGGCTGGTACGGCGCAAAGGACGGCGTGCTCGAGCTGCAACTCGACTTCGCCGCCAACGACCTGCCCGGCGCGTGGGAGATCCGCGTCCGCGAACTCGCCTCCGGCCGCCGCGACGCGCGCTTCCTGACCCTCGTGCCGTAGGTCCGGTGCCGACCCGACCGTCACGTCTCACGACACCGGAACGCGGCTTGCCGACGTCCTCGGCGCCGCGCACGCCCGGAACGCCGGCGTTCAACGCCGGCGCGGCCGGCGGCCGGCTCACGCCGCCGGGCTTGACACCCGGGCCGAGATGGTCTAGTGGGTAAGCCACCATGCATCATACGTCCAGCGGCGGGGCGGAGGCGGGCGGGGGGCTCGTGCGGGCCCCGGTGTACCTGCAGCTCAACCAGCTTCTGCGCGAGATGATCGGGCGGGAGGGGTTCAAGCCGGGGCAGCAGTTCCTCAGCGAGCGCGAGGTCGGCGAGCGGTTCGGCGTCAGCCGCGTGACGGCGAACAAGGCGCTGTCGCAGCTCGTTATCGCGGGGGACCTCGAGTTCCGCAAGGGCATCGGGACGTTCGTGCGCGAGGGCGGACTGGACTACGACCTCCAGTCGCTCGTCAGCTTCACGCGGAAGGCGGAGGCGGCGGGGAAGCGGCCGGAGACCCGCGTGCTCGACTTCGCGACGATGCGCGCGGCCGACGCGGGCCCCGAGGTCCGCGAGGCGCTGGGGCTGTCGGGGGGCGACGCGGTCGTCCATTTCGAGCGCCTCCGGCTGGCCGACGGCGTCCCCTTCATCCTCGAGCGCCGCCACGTGGTCGCCGGCCTGTGCCCGGGCCTGACGAGGAAGAAGCTCGAAGGCTCGCTGTACGCGCTCTTCGTCCGCACCTACGGCCTCGCGGTGACCTCGGCGCGCCAGACGATCCGGGCGGTGAACCTGTCCGCCCGGGACGCCTCTCATCTCGGCGTCGCGCCCGGCTCGGCCGCACTCCGGGTGCACGCGGTCGGCGCGACCGGCCGCGGGCCGCTGTGGGTCGAGGACACCTACTACCGCGGCGACCTCTACGAGTTTCGAAACGAACTGGGCGTCTCGGGACGGGCGCGGCCGGCGAGCCTGGCGATCGCAGGTCCTACGGACGACGGACGACGGAAGACGGAAGGGAAGAAACGGAGAACCGCATGAGCCCGACACGATCCATCCGCGACCTGCGCGCCGGCGTCATCGGCACCGGCTTCATCGGCCCCGTGCATGTCGAGGCGCTGCGGCGGCTCGGCGTGGCCGTCACGGCGATCTGCGACGTCCCGGCCCAGGCGGAGGCCGCCGCGCGGCGCCTGGGCATCCCGCGCGCCTGCACGGACCACCGCGAACTGCTGAAGGCGGGCGACGTCGATGTCGTCCACATCGCCTCGCCGAACCGGTTCCACTGCGAGATGTCGCTGGCCGCGCTGGCGGCGGGCAAGCACGTCGTCTGCGAGAAGCCGCTGGCCATGACCACGGCCGAGACCGCGCGCATCGTCGCGGCCGCCGCGGCGAGCCGGACCGTCTTCGCGGTGAACTACAACGTCCGCTTCTACGCCGCCGTGCTGCAGATGCGCCGGATGGTCGAGGCCGGCGACCTGGGAGACATCATCCACGTCAACGGCTCCTACATGCAGGACTGGCTCTTCAAGGACACCGACTACAACTGGCGCCTGCTGCCCGGCGAGGGCGGGAAGCTGCGGGCGGTGGCGGACATCGGAACGCACTGGATGGACCTCGTCACGTTCGTCACGGGCACGCGGATCCGGTCCGTCCTCGCCGACCTCGGCACCTGCCACAAGACCCGGAAGCGCCCGCTCGGCGAGGTGCAGACCTTCGCGAAGTCCGACGCGAAGATGCGCTACGCGACCTACCCGGTGAAGACCGAGGACTTCGCCTCCGTGCTGCTCGACTTCGCCAACGGCGCGCGAGGCAACCTCGGCGTGTCGCAGGTCGCCGCCGGCCGCAAGAACTGCATCCGCGTCGAGATCTACGGCTCGAAGAAGTCGGCCTGGTGGTGCTCCGAGGATCCCGAGATGCTGCACCTCGGCCACCGCGACGGCGCCAACGAGACCGCGGTCCGTGCGACGCCCGCCTTCGGCGACGGCGCCGCGGGCCTGATGGACTATCCGCCCGGCCACGTCGAGGGCTTCCCCGACACGTTCAAGATGAACTTCCGCGCGATCTACTCGGCGATCGCCGCCGGCGGCGCGAAGCGTCCGCTGTTCGCGACCGCGAAGGACGGCCACGCCGAGGTCGCCGTGTGCGAGGCGATCCTGAGGAGCAACAAGGCCAGGGCATGGGTGAAGGTCGAGAAGTAGGGCGAGGGACGAGGGGCGGGGTGCGAGGGACGAGGGACGAGGGGCGAGGGAAGAGGGACGGGGAAAGACCGGCGCAACCAGGGGAGATGAAACGATGAAACTCGGGTTTGTAAGCGCGATCCTGCCGGAGCTGAGCCTTGACGCGGTGGCGAAGTTCGCCGCGGCCGAGGGGTTCGACTGCGTGGAGCTGATGTGCTGGCCGGTCGGCAAGGCCGAGCGGAAGTACGCGGGCGTCACGCACGTCGATGTCACCGGGATGACGAAGACGCGGGCCGACGAGGTCAACGGCGTGATGAAGGCCCACGGCGTGGGCATCAGCGGGCTCGGCTTCTACCCGAACGCGCTGGATCCCGACGGGGCCGTCGCGCGCGCCGCGGTGACGCACATCCGCCGCGTGATCGTCGCGGCGCAGAAGCTGGGGCTCCGTCAGGTCAACACGTTCGTCGGCCGCGACTGGACGCGGAGCGTCGACGAGAACTGGCCCCGCTTCCTGAAGACGTGGAAGCCGCTGATCGCGTTCGCCGAGGACCACGGCGTGCGCATCGGCATCGAGAACTGCCCGATGCTCTTCACGCGCGACGAGTGGCCGGGCGGCAAGAACCTCGCCCACGCGCCGGCGGTGTGGCGCCGGATGTTCGCGGACATCCCGTCGAAGAGCTTCGGCCTCAACTACGACCCGTCGCACCTCGTGTGGCAGCAGATGGACTGGCTCGCGCCGGTGCGGGAGTTCAGGGACAAGCTGTTCCACATCCACGCCAAGGACGTGCGCATCCGCCGCGACCGCCTGGCCGATTCGGGCATTCTCGCGACGCCGCTCACCTACCACGACCCGTGCATCCCGGGCCTCGGCGAGATCGACTGGAGCCGGTTCGTCGGCGCGCTGATGGCGGCCGGATACACCGGCCCCGTCTGCATCGAGGTCGAGGACGACGCCTTCGGCAAGACCCTGGCCGGCCGCCGGCGCGCGCTGCGCACCGCCGGGCGGTTCCTGAGAACGTTCATTGCGGAGGGCTGATATGAAGTACACCTACGAAGACCTCGCCAAGATGATCGACCACTCGCTCCTGCACCCGACCATGACGGACCGGGAGCTGGAGGACGGCTGCCGCCTCGCGGCGAAGTACGGCGTCGCGTCCGTCTGCATCAAACCCTACGCGGTGAAGCGCGCCGCCGAGCTGCTGCGCGGCACGGGCGTCAACGTCGGCTGCGTGATCGGCTTTCCCCACGGTCATTCCGCGACGGCGGTGAAGTGCTTCGAGACACGGACCGCGTGCGGGGACGGCGCCGTCGAGATCGACATGGTCATCAACATCGGGAAGGCGCTGTCGGGCGAGTGGGACTTCGTCGAGGCCGACGTAAAGGCGGTCTGCGACGAGGCCCACCGCCACGGCGCGAAGGTGAAGGTCATCTTCGAGAACGACTACCTGGCGAAGGGCGGGGCCGGGCTCGACGGCGATGCGTTCAAGGCCAGGCTCTGCGGCCTCTGCGAGCGCGCCGGCGCGGACTGGGTCAAGACGTCGACCGGCTACGGCTTCGTGAAGCAGCCGGACGGCTCCTACAACTACAAGGGCGCGACCGAGCACGACCTGGCGCTGATGCGCGCGAGCTGCTCGCCGAAGGTGCAGGTCAAGGCGGCCGGTGGCGTGCGGGACCTTGACGGGCTCATCAAGGTGCGCGACCTTGGCGGGACGCGCTGCGGCGCCACCGCGACCGCGGCCATGATGGACGAATACCGCCGACGCGAGGCCGCGGAGGCGGCCGGGCGGGCGACGGAGTCGGGTGGCGGAAAGATCGGAGCGGGCGGGTACTAGGACGGGAGTCGGGAGTGGGGAAAGGGGAGGCGGGAGTGGGGAATGGGGAGGCGGGAGTCGGGAGAGGCGAGGAACGGGTCGAGCTGGACTCGCGGGCTCCGGCTCCCCACTCCCGGATCCCGAATCGACGGCGAGGTGATGTGATGAAGAGACAACCGTTCGTCATGCGGTCCGGCCTTCGCCTCTCCCGCCGCGCCTTCCTCGGCGCGATCGGCGCGGCCGGGGCGGGGCGGCTGCTCGCGGGGGCGCCGTCGCCCTCGGCGGCCTCGATGGGCGCGCTGCGCCGCGAGGTGGTTGACTCGCCCTTCGCGGTCGCGCTGCACCGCGCGAGGGTGTTCACGAAGGTCTTCCAGGCCCGTGAGCGCGACCCGTGGGTCGTCCGCAAGGCCGCGGCGCTGCGCGAGTACTTCGAGACGGTTCCGCTGCACATCCGGTCCCACGACGGCATCGCCGGGACCATGTCCGAGAGACCCGGCGCAATGCCGGTGATGGTCGAACTCGGCATCGCGGAGAACCCGATCTGGACGTCCGAGAACCCCGCGCGCGCCGGACACCTCGCCGGGCAGGTGCCGGAGGAGATCCGCGAGTACTGGGCGAACCGGAACCTGTGGGGCCTCTACCGCACGGAGCTGATGGGCCAGCCGCCGGTCAAGTCCGCGGCCGACCTGCCGTCCGAGACGAGCTACAAGTTCATCTCGAACCAGGGGCACCTGAGCCCGTCCTACGGCGAGCTGCTGCGCGCCGGGCTCGGCGGCGTGCTCGACGGGGTGAGGCGACGCAGGACCGCGGGGGCCGACGCCGAAGGCCTCGCCTTCCTCGGCGCGGCGGAGGATGCGCTGGCCGGCCTGTCCGCCTGGATCGCGCGCCACGCGGAGTTCCTCGCGTCCGAGGCCGGGCGATGCGACAACGCCGCGCGCGCCTCGGAACTGCGCGAGATGGCGCGGATCGCGGGCCGCGTCGCGACGCAGCCGCCGGAGACGTTCCGCGAGGCGCTGCAACTGGTCTGGTTCGTCCACCAGGCGGTCCACATCGAGGGCCACGGCTACTCCTGCACGCCGGACCGGATCGACCAGCTTCTCCTCCCGTTCTACGAGCGCGACGTGAAGGCCGGCCGGCTCGACGACGCGGCGGCGCTGCGGCTCGCGGAGAACTTCGCGCTGAAACAGTACGACAACTCCTTCTGGGGGCCGGAGCACCACCTGACGCAGGGCCTGTGCGTCGGCGGCTCGACGCCCGACGGGCGCGACCAGACCAACCGCCTGAGCTGGCTCTTCGTCGAGGCCCACACGAACCTCGTGCTGCCCGAGCCGCTGCTGTGGATGCGCTGGCACCCGAAGATCGATCCGAAGTTCTTCGACTTCTGCCTCTCGCGACTGGAGCGCAGCACCTGCTTCCCGATGCTCTGGAGCGATGTCGCGATCCCGGCGGCGCTGCAGGAGCTCGGCATCGCGCGCGAGGACGCCTTCAACTACGTCCCGGTCGGCTGCAACGAGCTCGCCGTGCCCGGCAAGTGGTACTACAACCCCGGTGCCCATTGCGGCTACCTGCAAGCCGTCGAGGCCGCGATCACCGGCGGGGGCGGGCACAAGGGCCAGTGGAAGTGGCGCGACGTCGCCCCGGCGCCTGCGCAGCTCGCGACGTTCGACGCCTTCGCGGACGCCGTCGCCGCCTACATCCGCGCGGCCATGAAGAACGGCCGCGACAACCAGATGAAGGACCTCACCGCCCAGATCCGCTGGGGCAAGACGCCGCTGACCTCGTGCTTCTTCGACGGCTGCGTGACGCGGGCCCGCGACATGGCCGACGGCACGGCCTACAACTTCCTCTCCTGCGGCGGCATCGCGTTCGCCAATGCGATCGACTGCCTCGCCGCGGTGCGCGAGGTTGTCTACGAGAAGAAGCAGGCGACGCTCGACGAGGTCGCCGCCGCCTGCAAGGCCAACTTCGAGGGCCACGAGCGGCTGCGCGCGAAGCTGCTGGCTGCGCCGAAGCACGGCAACGACGACCCGCGGCTCGACGACGTGATCCGCCTCGTCGAGCGCATGCGCGACCAGCCCCTGGCCGAGCTTTGCAGGGATCCGCGCGACGGCAGCCGCTTCGGCAACAGCCATGTCGTCCGCAGCGGGGCGGTCAAGCAGGGCCGCGTCACGCCCGCCACGCCCGACGGCCGGCTCGCCGGAACGCCGCTCGCGAGTTCCGTCGCGGCCTCGATGGGCTGCGAGCGCAACGGACCGACCGCGGTGCTGAACTCCGTCTGCAAGCTCGACTCGACCAAGAGCTGGCAGTGCGGATACCAAGTCAACATCCGCTTCCACGCCGGGATGGTCTCGAGCGAGGGCCAGCGCGCGAAGCTGCAGGCGATGCTGAACGCCTATTTCGCCAGGGGCGGGCAGGAGCTGCAGATCAACGTGGTCAGCGCCGACACGCTGCGCGCCGCGCGGGCGAATCCCGATGCCTACCGCGACCTCGTCGTGCGCGTCGCCGGCTTCAGCGAGTTCTTCGTCCGCCTGACGCCGGACATGCAGGAGGAGATCATCGCGAGGACGGAGCACGGATGAAGAGGTTTCAGGTGTCAGGTTTCAGGACGGACCGAGGGAAGGCCTGCAATGGCAGCCCGCCCGGGTGGCGGGCGAAGGCGCGATGTCCGCTCGCGGCCTGCACCTGACACCCGACACCGCGGGCGGACGCATGAAGGGACGCATCTTCGACATCCAGCGCTTCTCGATCCACGACGGACCCGGGATCCGGACGACGGTCTTCCTGAAGGGCTGTCCGCTGCGCTGCCTGTGGTGCGGGAACCCGGAGAGCCTGACTCTCGAACCTCTGCTGTCCTACATGCCCGACCGCTGCATCGCGTGCGGGGAGTGCGAGCGCGCCTGCCGGTTCGAGGCCGTGTCCGGCGGCACGGCCGGCGCGACCGCGGCGATCGACCGCAAGGCCTGCACGGTCTGCGGCGAGTGCGTGCCGGTCTGCGACCCGAAGGCGCTGGAACGGGTCGGGCGCGACGCGACGATCGGCGAGGTCATGGCGCTCGTCGAGCGCGACCGCGACTACTACGCCTCGTCCGGCGGCGGGATCACGCTGTCCGGCGGCGACCCGGTCTTCCAGCCGGATTTCGCGGCTGCCTTGCTCGAGGCGGCGCGAAGCGCGCGGCTGCACACGTGCGTCCAGACCTCCGGCCACGCGCCGTGGGGCGTGCTGGCGCGCCTCGCGCCGCTCACGGACCTGTGGCTCTATGACTTCAAGGAGACCGACCCCGTTCTCCACAAGCGCTTCGTCGGGGAGTCGAACGAGACGATCGTCGACAACCTGCGCCGGCTCCACGGCACGGGCGCGAGGATCCTGCTGCGCTGCCCGATGATTCCCGGCCACAACGACCGCGACGCGCATCTCGACGGCATCGCCGCGCTTGCGCGGGAGCTGCCGAACCTGGTGGGCGTCGAGCTGCTGCCCTACTACGACCTCTGGCGCGCGAAGCTGCCGCGGCTCGGGCTGTCGACGACCTTCCCGGAGACCGTGAAGCCGCCGTCGCGCGAGACGATGAAGGCCTGGAACGAGCGGTTGCGGCGGCAGGCGGTGAAGGTGCAGGGCTGAACGGGAGGGAAGGAACATGACCGGGAAAGACCTACGCGTGGCGTTTTCCGCGGGGGGTATCGGGATCGCAATCGTCGTCATCGAACACAACGGGGCCGTGGTGAACCGGGCCATCTGAATCCCGCTTGTCATGAGTCTGCTCTTCAACGGTGCTGCGATGGTCGCCGCTCATGCTGTCCGGAAGAAAGGACCGGCACGGTGAAGCCGGGGCGGACCTCCAGGACGAGTGCTCGAGTTGCCGCTCTGGCGGTCGGTACGGCAACCTGGGCCTTTGCGGGGCCTGTCGGATCGCCGGAACACCCCAACGTCGTCCTGATCCTCTGCGACGACCTCGGCTACGGCGACGTGGGCTGTTACGGCGCGGCGGACCTGCGCACGCCGTACCTCGACCGCATGGCCGCGGAGGGGACGCGGTTCACGGACTTCGCCGTCGCCGCGCCGCTCTGCACGCCCTCGCGCGCGGCGCTGATGACCGGCCGTTATCCGGGCCGCAGCGGGCTGGCCACCGGCGTGCTGCGTCCGGACGCCACGAACGGCCTCGCCGCCGCCGAGGTCACGCTCGCGGAGATCGTGAAGCCCCGCGGCTACGCGACCGGCTGCATCGGCAAGTGGCACCTCGGGTTCAAGCCCGGCATGCGGCCGATGGACCAGGGCTTCGACAGCTATTTCGGCGTCCTGCACAACCTCGACAAGTTCGAGACCGTGCAGTTCGAGGCCGAGGGCGGCACGCCGGTGCTGCGCGGCGACGCCGTGGTGAAGCGTCCGGCCGTGCCCGCCGAGATGACCGGGATGTACACCGAGGAGGCGCTCCGGTTCATCGAGGCGAACCGCGCGCGCCCCTTCTTCCTCTACCTCGGCCACGCGATGCCGCACATCCCGTTCGACGCCTCGCCGCGCTTCAAGGGGCGGTCCGCGCGAGGTCTCTACGGCGACGCGGTCGAGGAGCTCGACTGGAGCACGGGGGAGATCCTCGGCAAGCTGCGGGCGCTCGGCCTGGCGTCGAACACGATCGTCCTCTTCACCAGCGACAACGGTCCCGAGCGCAACACGCCCGGGAGCGCCGCGCCGCTGCGCGGAACGAAGCACACGGTTTTCGAAGGCGGCCTGCGCGTGCCGTTCCTCGCCTGGGGTCCCGGCCGCGTGCCCGCGGGCCGCGTGTGCGGGGAGTTCGTCGCCGCCATGGACGTGCTGCCCACGCTGGCGGAGCTGTCCGGCGGTGCCGTGCCGGCGGAACGGACGGTCGACGGATCGAGCTTCGCCGCGCTGCTGCTCGGCCGGGAGGGCGCACCGTCGCCGCGGAGGGATCTCTACGCGCTCTACGGACTGAACCAGCGCCGCCAGCAGTCGATGCGCGACGGTCCGTGGAAGCTCCACCTCGGTGCCGCGCCCGAACTCTACAACCTCGACAGCGACCTCGGCGAAACGAACGACGTTGCGGCCGCGCATGCGGACATTGTCGAGCGCCTGACCGGCCTCGCCGGCCGTATCCGCGATGTGACGCTCGGCGTCAGCGGCGACGGCGGGCTGCCCCCCGTGCCTCCCCGATGATCCGCCCGCGATGTCACGCCCGTGCCGGCCGGGTCCCCGAAGCCCGGCGGCCCGCGCCACCCATGTGTAACATTATCGGATGCGGTCGCATCGGCTAATGTTACACTTCACCGCTCGCACGGCTTCGGTGGGTGGCGGAAACGGAGGTCGCTCGCGGATCTCTCTTCCGGCGGCCGGTGCAATAACCCGCGGGTGCGGGCGTTAGCCGTGCGGTGTCCGCGCCGGGCGGCGTGACCACCGGGGAGCGTTTCCGTGAAGGCGATTCCAGCCGGGTTGATCTTCGTCGCGACCGTGATGGCGGCCGGGGTCGCGCAGACCGCGGCGCCGCGTCCGAACGTGCTCGTGATCCTGGCCGACGACCTGGGCTACCAGGATCTCGGCTGCCAGGGCAGCCCGGACATCCGCACGCCGCACATCGATTCGCTCGCGACGGGCGGCGTCCGGTGCACGAGCGGCTACGTCAGCTCGTGCATGTGTTCGCCGAGCCGCGCGGGGCTGCTGACGGGGCGGTCGCAGAGCCGCTTCGGGCACGAGATCAACTGGGAGGGCGAGGATCCGACCGGCCGCAAGGGCCTGCCGCTCGACCAGCGCACGATCGCCGACCGCCTGAAGGCCGCCGGCTACCGCACGGGCATGGTCGGGAAATGGCACCTCGGCGACGCGCCGCAGTTCCATCCGCTGAAGCGGGGCTTCGACGAGGCGTTCGGCTTCGTGGGCGGCGGCCACGCCTATTTCTGCGACGAGTATCGCACGCCCGCCGGCGGCAAGCCGGTGCCGGGCTACATGATGCTGCTCGAACGGGACGGCAAACCGGAAAGGACCGGGGGCTACCTGACCGACCTCCTCGGCCGCGAGGCCGCCGCGTTCATCCACCGCAACCGCGCCGCTCCGTGGTTCCTCTACGCGGCCTTCAACGCGCCGCACACGCCGCTGCAGGCGACGTCGAACCTCCTCGAACGCGTGCGCCACATCCCGGAGGGCGACCGCCGGACCTACGCGGCGATGGTCACCGGCCTCGACGATGCCGTCGGCGTCATCCTCGGACAGCTTCGCGCCGACGGCCTGGAGGAGTCGACGCTCGTCGTCTTCCTCAGCGACAACGGCGGACCGCTCGAGCGCAACGGCTCGCGCAACGTGCCGCTCAGCGGCGAGAAGGGTGGCATGCTCGAGGGCGGCATCCGCGTGCCGTTCCTCGTCCGGTGGAAGGGCCGGCTGCCCGCCGGCTCGACGTACGACCGGCCGGTCAGCAGCCTCGACCTGGCGCCCACCGCGCTCGCGATGGCCGGCGTCGCGCCGGAGGCGGACGGGAAGCCCGACGGAGTCGATCTCGTGCCGTTCCTGGCCGGGGAGAGGAGGGGCGATCCGCACGACGCCCTCTTCTGGCGCATGAAGGCGCGATCCATCTGGGCGGTCCGCCGCGGCGACGACAAGCTGGTGATGCAACCGGAGCGGAAGGGGAAGCATCCCGGAGGCCCCGCCCCGCGCCTGATCGATCTCAAGGCCGACCTCGCGGAGACGACCGACCTCGCCCCGGCGCAGCCCGAACGGGCGCGGGCGATGCAGGCCGCCTACGACGCGTGGGCGGCGACCCTGCCCGAACCGCTGTGGGGCGTCGAGAAGGACGAGACCCCGGTGCGCGTCCGCAAGAACGCGAAGGAGAGGAAGCCATGAAGCCCGCGATCGCCCTCGCACTGTCCCTGGGCCTCGCCGTTGCGGCGCGCGCCGCGGACCGGCCGAACGTGCTCATCCTCTACATCGACGACCTGGGCTATGCCGACCTCGGCGTGACCGGCAATACGCAGTGCAAGACGCCCCACCTCGACTCGATCGCGAAGAACGGCGTGCGCTTCGAGAACAGCTACGTGACCGCGTGCGTGTGCAGCCCGAGCCGTGCCGCGCTGATGAGCGGCCGCTACCAGCAGCGGTTCGGTTTCGACGCCAATGCGGAGGGAAACCGTCCGCCGGTGAAGGGCGACGTGAAGGGGCTCGACCTTTCGGTCCGCACCTTCGCCGACCGCATGAAGGACCTGGGCTACGCGACCGGCATCGTCGGGAAGTGGCACATCGGCCAGGACAAGCCCGAGTACCTGCCCAACGCGCGCGGGTTCGACGAGTTCTACGGCCTGCTGCCGCACGGGATCGGCGCGGGGAAGGGCGGCGAGCCCGTTCCGATGTGGCGCAACCGCGAGTCCGCGCCTGTGCCCGAGGACCACACGATCGCGTTCGGGCGGGAGGCGGAGGCGTTCATCGACCGCCGCAGGGACGGCCCGTGGTTCCTCTACTGCGCCTTCACCGCGGTGCATGGTCCCCACGTCTCGCCGAAGGACTACCTCGCGCGGTTCGCCGGCGTCACGCCGCCGGGGCGCGCGAACTACCTGTCGATGCTGACGCTCCTCGACGACACGATCGGCCGGATCCTCGGCAAGCTGCGCGAGCGCGGACTGGAGGAGAAGACCCTGATCTTCGTCGCCAGCGACAACGGCGGTCCGGGCGGCGCGGCGAGCAACGGCGTGTTCCGCGGCACGAAGTGGACGCTCTGGGAGGGCGGGATCCGCTCGCCGATCCTCATCCAGTGGAAGGGGCGCATCCCGGGCGGGCGGACGCTGCCGCACATGGTCACCCAGCTCGACTGGATGCCGACCGCCCTCGCGGCCGCGGGCGCCGGGGCGAAGGCCGAGTGGAATCTCGACGGCGCGAACCTGCTCCCGCTGCTCGAGGGCGGGACCGACAAGGCCCCCCACGAGGCGCTGTTCTGGCGCTTCGGCATCCAGTACGCCGTTCGCGAGGGCGACTGGAAGCTCGTGAAGGCGCACATCTCGCATGCCGAGCCGATGCTGTTCAACCTCGCGAAGGACCCCGGCGAGCAGACCGATCTCGCGGCGCAGGAGCCGGCGAAGGCGAAGCGCCTCCAGGCGCTCTGGGACGCGTGGAACGCGAAGAACGAGCCCCCGCGCTGGATCGACGAGCGGTGGAACGGGGATGGCGCCGCGGCGCGCAAGGCGGCTGCGAAGCAGGCCGGCCCCGCCGCGAAGCGGCCCTGATCCCGGCAGGACGGAACCGTTCCGAGTCTCACGGCCGGATCGTCGCGCCCATCTCGCTGCAGAAGACCACCAAGGACTTCCAGCCGTCCTGGGCAATCGTTCGCAGAATCCCGAGATCGAGCTCGCGGTACTCGTGGATCGCAACGTTCCGAAACCCCGTCATGGCAACCATGGCCCGCACGGTTGCGTCGGAGATGCGCCCTGCGCGGCCCAGAAGCACGAAAGCATCGGCGCTCGACTGCGGCATTCCCATGTGGGCGTGCGCCACCGTGTGCATGGCCAGGTCGATCGCCGCCTGGCACGCGCGTTCGAGATTGAGCGTCAGGGCATCCACGTGCGTGAAACTGTCCAGCGCCGGACAGGCGGCGTACTCCTCCCGCATCCGGCGGACGGAGCGCTCGATGATCGCCGCCTTGTTCAGCGTGACGTCGTCAGGCGGAGTAGGCATGGACGACCTCCCTTCGATCGAGATCGAATTGCATCGACATGCCGAGAAGCGAGGCGGCGCGCAATTCCGCACGGCCCGGATCGCGACAGAAGATTCGTGTCCCGCCGAGGAGGCACTGCCTGGAGTAGATCAGGTTGGCCGACGAAACCACGCCCAGATCCACGGGGCGCCGGAAGCTCACCGACAGATCCGCGGCCAGTTGCTGGATTTCCACCGCGGACAGGGAGTCGTCCCGGAACGGCAGGATGCCGATGTCGATGTCGCTGTCCGGACGCAGTGAGTTCCGGACTGCGCTGCCCAGTGCATACGCAGCCAGGATTCGAGCGTCGGCTGCCAGCCGTTCGGATGCTGGAGCAAAGTCCATATCGCAAACTCTATCACGACCGCGGGAAGGCGGCGAACGCGAACCGGTACGGAGAGGATGAGCCTGACATGCTGCCAAGCGTGGTCTATTCTCGCCGCCGCTCATCGACGGGAGACGGATCATGAAGCCACGATACACCCCGGCATGGCTTGTCCTGCTTGCCGCTCTTGCGGTTACAGCCGCCGCCGCGCCGAAGCGGCCGAACGTCCTGTTCATCGCGATCGACGACCAGAACGACTGGGTCGGTCCGCTCGGCGGCCATCCGCTGGTCAAGACCCCGCACCTCGACCGGCTCGCCGCGCGCGGCACGACGTTCCTCAACGCGCACGTGCAGGCGCCGCTGTGCAACCCGTCGCGCACGAGCCTCATGCTCGGCCTCCGTTCCACGACAACCGGCATTTACGGTCTGGCACCGTGGTTTCGGAACCTGGAGAGCCTGAAGGACCGCGTCGCGATGCCGCAGCACTTCAAGGCGAACGGGTACCGCACCTTCACGACCGGCAAGATCTACCACGGCGCGGCCGGCGGGCCGGCCAAGCGGGCGGCCGAGTTCGACGTCTGGGGCCCCGCGGGCGGCATCGGCGCGAAGCCGCCGAAGAAGCTGATCCCGCCGACGCCGATGGGCGACCACCCGCTGATGGACTGGGGGTGCTTCCCGCACAACGACGAGGACAAGGGCGACTACCAGATCACGACGTGGGCCGTCGACCGGCTTCGCGAGATGCCGGCGGAACAGCCGTTCTTCCTCGCCGTCGGCTACTTCCTTCCGCACGTGCCGTGCTACGCGACGCAGAAGTGGTTCGACCTCTATCCCGACGACGATTCCGTCCTGCCCCCGATGCAGCCCGGCGACCGCGGCGACACGCCGCGCTTCTCGTGGTACACGCATTGGAACCTGCCCGAGCCGCGGCTGAAGTGGGTTCGCGAGAACAACCAGTGGCGGAACCTCGTCCGCTCCTACCTCGCATGCACCAGCTTCGTCGACTCGCAGATCGGACGGCTGCTCGACGCGCTCGAGGCCGCGGGGCAGGCGGAGAACACGGTCGTCGTCGTCTGGGGCGACCACGGCTGGCATCTCGGGGAGAAGGACATCACGGGCAAGAACACGCTGTGGGAGCGGTCGACGCGCGTCCCGCTGATCTTCGCCGGCCCCGGCGTCGCGAAGGCGGCGCGCTGCATGCGGCCGGCGGAGCTGCTCGACCTCTACCCGACGCTGGTCGACCTCTGCGGCCTGCCGCCGCGAACGGATCTCGAGGGCCTGAGCCTGAAGCCGCAGCTCGCGGACGCGAAGGCGCCGCGCGAGCGGCCCGCGATCACGTCGCACAACCAGGGCAACCACGGGATCCGCTCCGAGCGCTGGCGCTACATCCGCTACGCCGACCGCAGCGAAGAGCTCTACGACATGGTCGCGGATCCGAACGAGTGGACGAACGTTGTCGGCGACGCGCAACATGCCGGGGTTCTGGGGGAACTGCGCGCGTGGCTGCCGAAGATCGACGTGCCGCTGGCCCCCGGCAGCTCCGACCGCGTGCTCACCTACGACGCCGCGACCGACGAGGCCGTCTGGGAGGGCAAACCGGTGCGGCGCGGCGATCCGATCCCGGAATGATCAGGGCAGGCCGCGGAGTTGGACCGGCTTCCGGCCCTCGAGCTTCGGGATGAACATGTCCTTCCACGTCAGCTTCAACTCGCGCGCCATATCGAGGCAGTACTTCAGGCTGCCGATGTCCGCGTTGCGGTTGTTCGTGCCGAACGAGAACTTCGCGCCCGCGGCGCGCGCCAGTTTCAGGAACGCCGGACTCGGAAGCCGGCTGTTGCCGTTGATTTCGATCGCGATGCCGTTCTTCACCGCGGCGTCCACGACGCGCCGCATGCGCTCCGGCGTCCAGAGCGCGTCGTAGTCGCCGGCGAGCGCCGGCGGCAGGTAGGTCGGGTTGACGTAGAGGTCGACCGGCTCGGTCTCGAAGATCCCGACCGTGCGCGCGACGAGCGTCTCCATGAACTCCTGCCTGTCGCCGACCTCCAGCTCCTCCTTGATCCACAGCCGCATCCGCTTCCCGCGGTTGTCGGTCCAGGTCATCGAGTCGGTGAAGACGTAGTCGAACTTCGCGACGACCTCCTTCGACACGAGCTTCACCCACTCGCGGCCCTCGGCCTGCATGCCGACGAAGCAGGGCTGTCCCTTGAGCGAGTCGAGGTAGGCCAGCAGCGCGGCGTCGTTGGTCGTCGGGAAGCCCCAGCCGAGGTTGATCGCGATGCCGTAGCCGACGCCCGTCGCGCGCGAGGACTCGAGGGCCTGCTCCAGCGTGAGCCCGCCCTTCAGGTGCACGTGGAGGTTCATCAGCGGGAAGTTGGCGGCCTGCATCTCGAGCATCTGGCGGTACGCGTCGTCCACGACCGGGGCCGGCCCGGGCGCGGGGTCGGGGGCGTCGTCCGGCAGCGGACGCACGCGCAGGTTGCGGAAGAGCGTCACGGTGTCCGCGTCGTGGCACTGCAGCGCGAACGTGCCGCGGTTCAGCACGCGGCCGGGCCGCTTCGCCGGCGCGACGGCGGGGGTGGGCTCGGTGTAGTCGACCAGCAGGGCGTCGTTGACCCACGTGCGGATGCGTTTGCCGACGACGGAGAAGCGGAGCGTGAACCACTCGCCGTCGCGCGCCATGGGCTTGTAGACGTTGCGGATGGCGTAGAGGCTGCCGGTCTTCTTGAGTTCGCGGTAGGCGTCGGTCCCGTCGTCGGGGCGGAGCGTGTTGTCGATCTGCACCTCGAACCCGTTCGTCAGCATCGCGCAGGCCTGCGGAGAGGTGTGGAAGAAGATGCCGGAGTTCGCCGCGTTGCTCGTCAGCACCTCGGCGGAAAACTCGAAGTTCCGGAAGCCCGCGCCGGCGCCGGTGAAGAACAGGTGCGCCTTCGGGCCGCCCGCGGCGATCGCGCCCTCGCGAACGACGAACGACGCCGGGTTCGTCGGCGCGGTCCAGCCCTCCAGGTCGCGGCCGTTGAACAGCGGAATCCAGTCGCCCGCCGGGGCGGACGCGACGGCGGCCAGCGCGCAGAGGGCCGAACGCAGGGATGTCTTCATGCGGTTGCTGATAGTCCCGCCCGGGTGGAAAAGCAAGCGCCCGGCAGCCTCACTCCCGCCGGGTCAGGCGGGCGACGGCGAAGAGGGCGGCGTTGACGAGAACGATGGCCGAGCCGGCGGGCACATCGAAGAGGTAGGCGGCGGCGATGCCGGCGAGGATCGACCCGGTGCCGACGGCGACCGCGACCGCGAGTGCGCCGCGGAAGCTGCGCGCGACCTGCAGGGCCGTCGCCGCCGGGAAGATCAGGAGGCTCGAGACCAGCATCGTGCCGACCACGCGGATGCCGAGGACGACGGTCAGCGCCGTCAACGCCGCAAGGGCACGGTCGAGCCGCTTCACCGGGACGCCCGCGGTGCGCGCGTGTTCGGCGTCGAACGCCATCGCGAAGAGCTGACGGCGGAAGCGCAGCAGCACGGCGCCGACCGCCGCGGAGAGGCCGACGGCCACGCCGACCTCCGCCCGGGTGACAGACAGGATGTCGCCGAAGAGATAGCTGAAGAGGTCGACGTTGAAGCCGCCGCCGAGGCTGGCGAAGAGGACGCCCGCCGCGACGCCGGTCGCGGAGACCATGCCGATGGCCGCGTCGCCGAACATCCCGCCGCGCTCCGGGAGCTTCAGGATGAGCAGCGAGGCCAGCACCGCCAGCGGCACCGCGACCGCGAGCGGCGGCAGAGAGAGCAGCAGCGCGAGGCCGACGCTTCCGAACGCGAAGTGGGCGAGGCCTTCGCCCATCATCGAGCAGCGGCGCAGCACGAGGAAGACGCCGAGCAGCGCGCACGCGGCGGCGACGAACAGGCCCGCGGCCAGGGCGCGCTGCATGAAGCCGAACTGGAGGGCCTCGATCATTGCGGGCCGAGGCCTCCGGGGCAGCCGTGCTGGTGGCAGACCATGTGCTGTTGGAATTCGCCAAAGCGTTGCGTCATGGCGGGCGAGGCGCAGAAGTCGGCGAACGAACCGAAGAAGACCAGCGAGCGGTCGAGGTAGAGCAGCTTCGATGCATGGTGCCCGATCGTGGCGCTGTCGTGCGTGACGAGCAGGATCGTGGTCCCGCGCTCGCGGTTCCACGCGCCCAGGGTCCGGTAGAAGTCGTCCCGGTAGACCGGGTCGAGCGCGACGGTGGGCTCGTCGAGCAGCAGCAGGTCCGGCTCGGCGGCGAGGGCGCGCGCAACGAACACGCGCTGGCGCTGTCCTCCGGAGAGGCTGCCGACCGGCGTGCGGCGCAGGTCGGCGATGCCCGCGGCGGCCAGGGCGCGCTCGACCGCGGCGCGATCCGCCGCCGGAAGCCGCATGCGCCCGGCGGCGTGCGGCAGCCGTCCGCAGGCGACGATCTCCTCGACCGTCGCCGGGAAGCGCGGCATCGGCGGGGTGGTCGACTGGGGCAGGTAGCCGATCCGCCGCCACTGCCGGAACGAGGCGGCGGGCTCGCCGAACAGCTCCAGGCGGCCCTCCGGCGGCGGGGAGAGCCCGAGCAGCGCGCGGATCAGGGTGGTCTTGCCCGACCCGTTCGGGCCGACGACGCCGACGTAGTCGCCCGGCCCGACGCGGAAGCTGACGCGGTCGAGAACCGCGGCGCCGCCGAACCGGACCGTGAGGTCTTTCGCCACGACCGGCGCGACCGGCTGGACGGGCGCCGTCATTTCGCGCCCAGGCTCTCCCGCAGCTTCGCCAGGTTGGCGCGTTGGAGGGACAGGTAGGTTGCGCCGGCCCGCTGCTCGTCGGCCGTGCGGTTGTGGATCCCGTGCAGCAGTTCGAGGCGCGCGCCGGCCTCGTCGGCCAGCACGCGGGCGACGCGCGGCTCGATCAGCTCCTCGTGGTAGACGACGCGGGTGCCGAGTTCGCGCATCCTTCGGACGAGGGAGGCGAGGGCGCGGGGGCCCGGCTTCGCGTCGGGCGAGAAGCCCTCGTAGGGCGACACGAAGTCGAGTCCGTAGCGCCGCGCGAAGCGGCCGAAGGCCGGATGGCCGCCGTAGACCACGGTACGGCTCGCCGCGCCGCGCACCAGGGTCTCGAAGTCCGCGTGAAGCGTGCGCAACTCCGCGACGTAGGCCTCGGCGCGCTGCCGGTAGCCGCCGGCGCCGTCCGGGTCGGCTGCCGCGAAGGCCGTGGCGAGCGCCTCGACGACCCCGGCCGCGGCGGGCGGATCGAGCCAGAAGTGCGGGTCGGTGTCCCCGGCCGGGCCGTGGGCATGGCCGTGGTCGCACGCCGGCCCGTGGAGGTGGGCGGCATCGGGCGGGGCGCCGGTGGACGCGAGCGGCGTCACGTGCCGGTCGGCCTGGAAGAGCCTCGCGCCGGCCAGTCCCGCGCCGGCGGCCAGGTCGGCGGCCCAGGGCTCCATGGCGGGGCCGCAGAAGACGAAGAGTCCGGCATCGCGCAGGCGGGCGACGTCCCGCGGGCTCGGCGCGAACGTGTGGGCCTCGACCCCCGGCGGGAGCAGCTGGAGAACCTCCACGCGGTCGCCTCCGACGGCGCGCGCCCAGTCGGCCAGGGGGAAGATGGTGGTCACGACGCGGAGACGCGCTGCGTCCGGGGCCGCGACGACGGCGGTCGCGGCCAGGGCCAGGGCCGCCGCGGCATGGCGGGGGGCCCTCACGAGCGGGGCCTCCGGTGGTGCGGTGCCGGGCGGTCCGCCGCGCAGACGAGGTGCAGCGCGTGGCAGTCGCCGCATTCCCTCATATCGTGGTGCTTGCGGAAGGTCTCCCAGTGCCGCTTCTGCTCCGGCGTGAAGACGCCGGAGCCGCCGCACAGCGGGCAGGCGTGCTCCAAGGCGTTCATCACGGCCGTGCGGATGAACTCCGAGCGGTTCGGGACCGCGCGCAGCGCGTCCAGCATCGCGGGCTCGGCCTTGAAGGTGACGATCGACGGCTTTTTCGCGGGCATGGCGGTCTCCGCGGCCAGGGTAATACGAAGTGTTACCCCGCGCAAGCCCCAGGCCCCGGGAGACGAGGCCCGATCATGCGCAGAGGGGCGGTCGGGCGGGAGGGTCCGAAGCAGTCCCCGCGCTACGCGCGAGGGTCATCTCCGGAATCCGGATCCGCCCCGGCGATGCGCTCCCGGGGGTGCTCGTCCCTCGCCGGGGTTGACCTGCGGCGGGGTTTCCGTACAGTCGGGCGCGAACGCCGCCCGGAGCGCGGCGCGGAACATCTCACGATGAGCGCGAAACCACCGGTCCTGATCATCACCGGCTACGGCCTCAACTGCGAGGCCGAGTCGAAGCACGCGTGGGAGCTTGCGGGCGCGGCGCCGCAGCTCGTCCACCTGAGCGACCTCCTGGAGAAGCCGGCCCGCCTGCACGACTTCGCGGCGCTGATGTTCATCGGCGGCTTCTCGTTCGGCGACCACATGGGATCGGGCCACGTGTTCGCGTCGCGCGTCCGCCACCGCATGCGCGAGGACCTCGGGCGGTTCGTCGCGGACGGCAAGCTGATCCTCGGCGTCTGCAACGGCTTCCAGATCATGGTGAAGCTCGGGCTGATCCCCGGGTTCGACGGCGACGTCTTCACGCAGAAACTCTCGCTGATGCAGAACGACGTCGGCACCTTCCGCAACCTTTGGGTGACGCTGCGGTTCGAGCCGAAGTCGCCCTGCGTCTTCACGCGCGGGCTCGACCGGATGCCGCTGCCGGTCCGCCACGGCGAGGGCAAGATCTTCACCCTCGACAAGGCGCTGGTCGAACGGATCGAGGCGGAGGGCTGCGTCGCGTGCCGCTACATCGACCCGGCGACCGGCGAGCCGGCGACGGCCTATCCCGAGAATCCGAACGGCTCGCTCCACGCGATCGCGGGTCTTTGCGACCCGACCGGCCGCATCTTCGGCCTGATGCCGCATCCGGAGGCCTACCTGCACGCGGACAACCATCCGCTGGCCGTGCGGCAGCGGATCGACGGCGTGCTGCCGGAACACGGACGGGGTCTCGAGATCTTCCGGAACGCCGTACGGCATCTATGCTGACGACCAAGCGCTACGAGTACCTGGCCTTCGACGCGATCCGCTTCCACCCGTCGATCGAGAACCACCGCGCGCTGCGGTGGGAGAAGGTGCAACACTACGAGGCGGACATCCTAAAGAACGGCCTGCTCGAGCCGCTCGTCGTCTGGGAGCGGAACCCCGGGGAATTCTACCTCGTCGGCGGCTTCCACCGGCACTCGGCCATCCGCGCGATCCGCGCGAAGAACCCCGGCTATTTCGACCGCGTCGACGTGCGGGTCGTCGCCGGCGACCCCGACGAGATCCGCGCGCTGAACCTCAAGCTCAACGCCGACCGGCTCGACACGCGGATCACCGACTACTTCGACACGATCGTCTACCTGAACAACGCCAACTGGCCGACCGAGAAGATCGCCGCCTTCCTCGACCGCCGCGAGGCGTGGGTGGGCGAGATCCTTCGCTACGCGCCCGGGATGGACCCGCGCCTGCGCGTGCTCCTCGGCGAGGGCCGCGTGTCGTGGAACCGCGCGCGGGACATCTGCCGCGAGGCGCTCGCCGCCGCGCCGGGACGCGAGAAGGAGGCGGTGGACCGCGCGCTCGCCGAACTGGAATCCGGCCGCCCGGCGCCGCGCCCCGCACGCCTGCTGACGCCCCGGCGCGCCGCCCGGCGGCTCGCGCGGGAGCTGCCGGAACGGTCCGGAGAGACCCTCAAGGTCCGCTACGACGACCTCCTCGCCCTCGTCAACGTCATGGCCGGCCTCGATCCCGACGGCGGCCACGCCGAGGCCGTCCGCCGCGCCTTCCCCGGGCTGCTGCCGGACGAGGCGTCGGCCGACTGAACCGCCGCAGACTCTTAACCCCTTGCAGCCGTGACGCCTGCGGATGGCCGCTCCGCCGGTCTTGTCCACCGGCCCCGGATCGGCCATAGTTTCCGGCTCTATGAGTTCGGATTCCATCTGGGGCAGGCTGCTTGGCGGACAGGCCGACGTGATGCGGCGGGCCTTCGACACCTGGAGCGCGCAGCCGGTCGACCTCGACGAAACCGCCACGCCCGGGCCGGCCTACGCCTCCGACCAGACCACCCTCGCCGCGCCCGTGACGGTCCAGGGCCCCGGCACGTTCCTCGGCCACGAGACGCGCACGATCACCTTTGAGCCTTGCGCGCGCGAAGGCTGGTGGTTCGACCGGTCCGACCGGCCGGAGGACCTCCCGACGCGCGTGTCGGTCCGCAACGTGTGGACCACCGGCCAGATCGTCAGCAACATCGTCCTGCGCAGCGGCGATCCGCACAACTACTGCCGCATGGTCGAGCACATCATCGCGCTGATGCCCGGCCTCGGGCTGGACCGGCTCACGGTGAAGATCGACTCGGGCGATCCGCCCCTGTTCGAGCGCGGCAGCCTGGACCTCGTCGAGGCGATCGAGAAGGCCGGCACCGTCGGCACCGGCGTGCCCGCGCGCCACGTCACGGTTCGCGAGAAGGTCTGCGTGTGCGGCCCCAACGGCGCGTTCGTGATCCTCGCCCCGCCCTCCGGTCCGGAGCCGCGGCTGACGATCGACGCGGCGGTCGACTTCCCGACGGTGATCGGGAAGCAGCGGATCCGGTTCGTGATGAACCGCGACACCTTCCGCCGCGCCGCCGTCGCGCGCACCAACACGTCCGCCTCGAAGAAGCTCTACTGCCAGACGATCGGCCGCGTCTTCGCCGACATCCGGCACCTGGGCTACAACCACCAGAACCTGCTGGTCGCGGGCCGCCACGGCTACCTCAACAAGCCGCGGCTCATCCACAACGGCAAGTCGCTCGAGGTCGCCTGGCACCGCGCCGCGCTCGACCTCGCCGCCGCGCTCGCGCTCGTCGAGGGCGGCCGGCTCGTCGGCGACGTCGCCAGCTACCGCGCCGGCCACGCCCTGGACGTGAAGCTGGTCTCCCTGCTGCACCTCCACGACCTGCTCGTGCCGTTCCCGTAGACCCGGGATCCCGCGGGTCGGCCGGAACCACGGATGGCGCGGGATCCCCCGGGCGCCCGCTGTCGCCACCCGGGACCCGGATCGCGAAGCACCGGACGGCGGAAGGCGAACGCAGGAGCCCGGAAGGATCCCCGGCCCCGGCGGTCGAGCGAAGGCCCCCGGGACAACCCACGAAACCCAGGGCCCCCCGCTGTTTCCCGTGGCCCGGCGACGGACGGGAGCTGTTCGTTGCGTTCACCCTGCGCGGCCGTCGTCTGCGGGTGGTGTCGGCACGGGACATGAGCAGGAAGGAACGGAGAGCCTGCAGGTCATGAGCAAGAAGCGGATCCCAGCATTCAAGAACGAGGACGAAGAGCGGGAGTTCTGGGCGTCGCACGACTCCACCGGGTATCTCGACTGGTCCAAAGCACGGCGGGCGATCTTCCCGAATCTGAAGCCCTCCACAGGTCGATCTCGTTGCGATTGCCGGAGTCCATTCTCGTGGGCCTGAAGACACTGGCCAACAAGCGCGACGTGCCCTACCAGTCGCTGCTCTAGGTCTTCCTGGCGGAGAGGGCGGAGGAAGAGCTCCGGCGCGGCCACGCGAAGCCTGCCTAGGTGCCTGTCGGTCTCCTGCCCTCCGCTCTCTGCTTCGCCCGGCCCGCCCGATCCGCTACGATGAGCCGTCATGGCTGACCCGGGGGCGCAGATCGCCGGGCTTCCGCGCGGGGCGGCGGGGCTCGTGGCGGGGCTGGGCGCGTTTGCGGTGCTCGCGCAGACGATTCTCTTCCGCGCCTTCTTCGAGACCTTCGAGGGAAGCGAGTTCGGCATCGCCGCCTTTTTCGCGTCGTGGCTGGTCTGGGTCGCCGCGGGCGCGGCGCCGGCCCGGACGCTCGCGCACCGCGCGGGCGCGTGGCCGCGGCTGGCCCTGCTGTCGCTGCTCTACATTCCCGCCGCGGCCGCGCAGCTCGTCCTGATCGCCCGAGCGCGCGACCTGGCGGGCGTCTCGCCGCACGATCTCTTTCCCGTGCTGCGGATGCTGCCGGCGGCCTTCGTCGTCAACGCGCCGGTGAGCCTGCTGACCGGTTTCCTCTTCACGGCGGCCTGCGCGGCGGCGCGAGGCACGCCGGGCGCCGTCGCGCGCGTGTATGCCCGGGAGGCACTGGGGGGCGCCGCGGGCGGGGCGACGGTCACCGTGCTGCTCGCGGCGGGGATCACGGACGAGCGCGCCCTCCTCGTCGGCGCTGCCTGCCTCGCGCTCTCCGCCGCCCCCGCTGCCGGCGGCACGCGCCGCGCCGCCGCGCCGCTGGCGCTGGCGGCCGGCATCGCGGTTGCGCTGTTCGCCGGGGCGGACGGCTGGTGGACCCGCGCCGCGGACCTGCGGGCCTGGTCACGCCTTCTCCCGGCGGAGTCCTTCGCCGGACGCTTCGCAACCCCGCAGGCGGTCTACCGCCTCGGCGAGCGCGACGGCGCATGGATCGTCCAGTCGCGCGAGTCGGTCGTCGAGACGTTGCCCGCGGACGCGCATGACGCGGAGGTCGCCGCGCTGCATCTCGCCGCCGCGCCGCACGCGAGCCGCGTGCTCGTAATCGGCCCCGGCTCGCTTGGTGTCGCGCAGGCCTTCCTGCGCGTGCCGTCGGTCCGCGAGGTCGTCTGGCTCCCGCCCGATCCGCAGTATCCGGCCGCGCTGCTGGAGCGCCTGCCGCGCGGACTCCGCCCGGACTCCGCCCGTTTCAGCGCGCCCGCCCGCGAGACCCGCGCCTTCCTCTCCGGGAAAGGGCCCGCGTTCGATCTCATCGTCCTGCACGTGCCGGACCCGGTCAGCCTGTCGCTGAACCGCACCGTGTCGCAGGACTTTCTCCGCCTCACGGCCTCGCGCCTCGCCGAGGGCGGCGTGGCGGGGCTGCGGATGTCGGGCGGGGAGAACTACCTCGGGCCGGAGCTGGCCCGGCTGGGCGCATCGATGCTCGAGACGGCGGAATCGGTCTTCCGCCACGTGATGCTCAAGCCCGGCGACGAGAGCTGGCTCCTGATGACGGACCGTCTCTCGGACTTCAGCTCCCCGGACCGCATGTCGCGCCTCTACGCCGCGATCCCCGGCTCCGAGGCCCTGGCGCCGGGCGAGGTCGTCCGCGCCGCCTTCCCGGCGGGGCGCGCCGAGGCGCAGCTCGCGCGCTACCGCGCCGCGCAGGAGACGGCGGCGCCCGGCTCGCTGCTCAACCGCGACGCCCATCCGCTGGCGCTCTCCGCGGCGCTCGCGATCGGGCTCAAGCACTCCGGCGCGCGGTCCGCCGCCGCGGCGTGGCCCGGCGCGGTCCGTCCGGCGGCCTGGGCGCTGGCGTCCGCCCTTGCGGCGCTGGCGCTCCTGCGTTGCGCCGCGCGGTGGCGGCGACGCGACCCGGGCGCGGCGGTCGTGCCGGCGGGCGACATCGCGCTGCTCGCCGCGGCCGCCGGTGCGGTGGGCATGGCGACGAGCCTTCTCCTGATGTGCGCGTGGCAGACGCTGCACGGCGGGCTCTTCCTCCACGCCGGCCTTCTCTCCGCGCTCTTCATGCTGGGCCTGTGGGGCGGGGCGGCGGTCTCCCGCGCCGTCGCAGCCCGCGCGCCGTCCGCGGTCCTGCTGTCGGCGATCCTGCTGCATGCGGCGGCCCTGGCGGTCTTCGCCGCGACGGGAGCGGCATGGAGCCGCCCGGTGTTCGCGACGGCGTTCGCGGCGGCCGGAGCGCTGGGCGGTCTCTACGTGCCCGCGGCGGCGTCGCTTCTGGCGCGGCGCGGATCCGACGACGCATCGTCGGGCGCATGGATCGAGACGCTCGACCACCTCGGCGGCGCCGCGGGGAGCCTCGCGGCCGGGCTCGTCGCGCTGCCGGCGCTGGGCCTCGGCGGCTCGGCCGCGTTCGTCGGCGCGCTGGTGCTGCTCGTGCTGCCCGCCGCGCTGCCGTTCGCGACCGCGGCCCGGCGCGGCTGCGACGACGCGGCGGACGTCGCGCTCCGCCGCCTCGGCCTCGCGACGGGCGTCGCGCTGCTCGGCGCCCTCGTCTTCGGCGCGGCGTGGCGTGCCGACCGCGCGCGGGAGGGCGGCGACCCGCTCGTCCGCGCCGCGCGGGACATGGCGCCGGATGCGCTGTTCCGCCGCATCGACGTGGCGCTGCCCGGCGGACGCACCGCCGCGTGCCACGTCGCAGGGCCGGAGACGGCGCCCGGGGACCACGTGTTCTCCACCGCGGGGTTCGGCGCGCGGGTGCAGGGCTACGGCGGCACGATCGACCTGGCCCTGCGCGTCGGGCGCGACGGCGCGCTGCGGGACCTTCGCGTGCTGGCGTCGCGCGAGACACCGCGCTACTTCGCGCGCCTCGACCGCTGGTTCGAATCGCTGCGCGGACTGAACGTGGGCGATCCCGCGGAGCGGCGGAAGGTCGACGGCGTCAGCGGCGCGACGGTCTCCGCGAACGCGGTGGCCGACGCGATCTTCGCCGCCGGGCCCGTCTTCGCCGCGGCGGTGCTGGCCGGCGGGACGGGGCCCGGGACCGGGCCGGCGTCCGGCCCGCTGCGGCTCCCGCGCGAGACGCTGCTGCTGGCGCTCTTCGCCGCCGCGGCGATGGTCCTGCGCCGCTTCGAGGCGCGGGCGTGGGTGCGGCGGCTGTTCCTGATCGCCGTGGTCGGGGTCTTCGGGCTGTGGCTTAACGTCCAGTTCTCGCTGTTCCACCTGCGGATGTGGATCGATCCGCCCTGGCCGCGGCCTTCGTGGGGGCTCTCGTTCGTGCTGCCGTTCGCGATCCCGGCGGTCGTCCTGCTGGCGGGCAACCTCTACTGCGGGTGGCTCTGTCCGTTCGGCGCGCTGCAGGAGCTGGTGCTCGCGCTCCGCCCGCGCCGCTGGCGCACCGGGCCGCCGCCGTGGGCGTTCCGCTGGGGCCGGTGCGTGAAGTACGCGATGCTGGCCGCGGCCGCGACGGTGTGGGTGATGGAGCCGGCGGCGAGGCTGTTCGATGCCGATCCGCTGACGGTGGCGTTCTCCGGCGAGGCGACGCGCGGCATGGCGCTGCTGGTGCTGGGCGCGCTCGCGGCGTCGTGGCTCGTGCCCCGCTTCTGGTGCCGGGTGCTGTGTCCGTCGGGCGCGCTCCTTTCGATCGTCTCGGCGTTGCGTCCGGCGGAACGCCTGTGGCCGCGCGTGCGGCCGCGTTGCTGCGACCTTGGCGTTCGGGCGCGCAGCGACCTTGACTGCCTCGCCTGCGACCGGTGCAGGGTGGAGGGCGCGGCGGCGGTTCCGGCGGTCGCCCCGGCGTGGCGGGCCGCGCTCTTCGCGGTGACGGGCCTCGCGGCGTGCGGCGGACTGGTCTCGCTGGCGGCGAGGCACGCCGCGCCTCCGGCCGCCAGCCCGGCGCCGGAGGAGGCCGCACCCGCGGCAGAAACCGGCACGGCCCTCTCCGCGGACCAGATGCGGGAGATCCGTCGGCGGATGCAGGAAGGCCGGCTGTCGTCGCGCGAGGCGCTCTTCTACTCGGCGGCGACCAACACCCCGTCGCCGCCGGCCGGCGGCCGGCAGCGGCGGAGGGGGCTGGGACGGGATGAGCGATGAGGGATGGAGGAGGAGGACCGGGCGATGATCGCGGCTCGTCGGGGGAGGGGAAGGGTCGAAGGCTGGCGGGCATGAAACGAACCCCCGTGATTCCCGGAGTCCTCGCCGCGGCGGTGCCGCCGCGCGCGGCCGGTGCGCCGCCGCGCCCGAACCCTGCAACTTGAAACTTGGAACTTCCCCCGGTTTCCCCGACACTCCGCGGCCATGTCGATCGCACGTCCCTATCCGATCCGATGCCCGAAGTGCGGCGCCGAGGCGGAGGTCCGCCTCTACGACTCGATCAACGTCGGCGAGGACCCGCAGCTCCGCGAGGATCTCATGGCCAACCGCCTCAACGCGGTGACCTGCGGCGCCTGCTCGTTCCAGTACCGCGTCGACAAGCCGCTGCTCTACATGGACCCCGCGCGCGAGTTCGCGGTGTGGTGGACCCCCGAGGGTGCGGCGGATCCGGCCAAGGCCGACGACGAATACCGTCGCATGCAGGATTCCCTCCGGGAGGCTCCGGGGCGGCCGGACCTGAAGCTGCACCTCGTCCACGAGCGCGTCGAACTCGTCGAGCGCATCTTCCTCCTCGAGGCCGGTCTCGACGAGCGGCTGATCGAGTACGTGAAGTACCTGATCTTCTCGAAGAACGCCCGCAAGGTGGACCCGCGGACCCGGCGGCTGCTCTTCAACGCGCAGGACTCCGACCCGGAGAGCCTCTGCTTCGTCGTGCAGGACGTCGAGAGCCGCCGCCTCGAGGGCGTCCTGAAGTACGACCGCAAGATGCTGTCGGATCTCGAGACGATGTTCGCCAACAACCCGACGCAGCCCCTCGCGGAGCTCTTCCCGCACCCCTACGTCAGCGCCCGGAAGCTGATGCTCGACTGACGCCGGGGATCCAACACGGACTTCCTCCTCTGTGCCGTCGCGATTCGGACCGGCATGGCCGTCTATACGCAGGACCGCGACTTCGCGCTCTTCGCCCGGCACCTTCCCGTCGTTCTTCACGCCCCCACCGGGGGGCGCATCTCCGATCACGCGCACGACGACGACGCTCGCACGGGCTTTCCGTTCGGCCGGCCCGGCGGTCCGGCCCTACCCGCCGTGCCCATGGAATCCGTGGTAGGGCCGGGCCGCTGGCCCGGCCGAACGGACGATCGACAAGCCGAGGATTTGGGGCCGGCCAAGGCCGATTCAGGGCCGCGGCTCCGTCGGCGGGTCGAGGAAGCGGAACGAGTCGGGCCGCCTACTCTTCGCGTCCGCCGAATCCGAGCGGCGCGGTGATGAACCAGGCGATGGTGGAGGCGAGGAGGACGGCCTTCACGCGCGCGAGGTCGGCGGCACCGGCGAGGCAGGCGAGGCCGGGGACGACGATGCCTGCAAGGGAGGCGTACGCGACGGCGCGGGCGAGGCGGCGGAAGCCGGCGGTCTCGTGGGCGCCGCGCTGGACCATCGCGCTCAGCGCGACGTAGAGGCCGGAGGCGATGAACCAGCCGGGGAGCGATACGAAGTAGATCTGGAACCACGGCTTGCCGGAGAGCACGAGCGCGAGGCAGATCGCGACCGTCGCAAACCACGCGGCGGCGGCGGGGCCGTAGACCTTCCGGCCCGTCTCCGCGGCGAAGTTGGATCTCAGACCGAGGCGCGGCAGGACCCAGAAATCCATAAAGAGCACCGCGCCCATCGGCATCAGGATGAGGCCCCACAGCGCGACGAAGTCGAGCAGCTTCATCGCGACCAGCGGGAAGACGGCGGTCACGGTGGCGACGAGGCCGGTGCCGAGCGTGACGCGGAAGCGCGACCAGCCCGGCGAGACCGCCTGGAACGCGAGGCCCGCGCGGTAGAGCGTCGGCGTGGCCGTGGTCCAGCCGGCGATCACGACGCAGGCGAGGCCCGCGAGACCGCACGCGCCGTAGGCCATCGGCCCCGGCAGCACGGCGGTGTTGGACGGGTCGCGGTGGAGCTGCAGCGCGAAGAGAATCGACGCCGCCACCCAGGCCATGTAGTGGCCGACGAACATGCCCGCCGCCGAGGCGAAGCCGTAGGAGGCCTTCCGCGCGTACCGCAGCACGGTCAGGTCCGCCATGCCGATGTGCCAGGCCATGTTGCAGAACCACGCGAAGAACATCACGTGCCAGATCGTGAACTTGACCTGGCCCGCCAGCGGCGCGCCGCCGGTCCAGATGCGCTCCTTCGCCAGCGGCCAGAAATCGGCGAACGAATGGACGCCCAGCTCACGCAGTCCGACGAGGCCGAAGACGGCGAAGACGGCGATCATCCACGGCGCCGCCACCGCCGCGAAGCGCGACAGCGCCTTGTAGCCGAACGCGGCGGTGAGCGAGAAGAGGACGCCCATCGCGAGCACCGCCGCGACCCAGCCGGCGCTGTTCGGCAGCAGATCGCCGAGGCCCGGCATGCGGAACTTGAAGCCGACGCCGAGCGCCGTCGCCGCCACCGTGATCATCGCGCCGGCGAGGAAGGTGAACATGACGCCGTTGGCGGTGTTGTAGACGGTGACGAGGCTGCGTCCGCAGATCTTCTCAAGCTGGTAGTAGAGCGTCAGCCGCGCGCGCGTCGCGATCGGCGCGGTCATGAAGCGCCACGAGAGCACCGCGAGCAGGTTGCCGATCAGCAGGCCGAGGAGCAGGTCGACCGCGCCGACGCCGGCCGCGACGAACAGCGGGCCGATCATCAGCTCCGTGCCCGCGACGTGCTCGCCGGCGTACTGGCCGACGAAGCTGCGCAGCCCCAGCCGTGCGCCCTCCGGCACCGGCTCCCGTTCGAATTCGTTGACCGGCTCGCCCATGGCATCCCTCCGTCGACGCGCCGGAACCGCGCCGGCCCGGGAGGGAAGCGGCGCGGTTCCGGAGGCGTCTTCCGCCTCCCGGCCCGCCGTCGGCGCGGCGGTCTAGGCCTTCGCGCGCAGGGCCGCGAACCGGCCGGCCGCGTCGTCCCACGCCGCGCCGTCGCGCGGCTCGAAGCGGGCGACGTCGCACGACCGGCGGATCACGTCGCGCATCCCCGCCAGCGAATCGAGCTCGCCGCTCGCGCGCACCTGCACGAGCAGGTTGCCCATCGCGGTCGCCTCGACCGGGCCGGTGACCACGGGACGCCGGCATGCGTCCGCGGTGAACTGGTTGAGGATCGCGCTCTGCGATCCGCCGCCGACGATGTGGATGACCTCGATCCGGTTGCCGGCGAGCTCCTCGAGCCAGCCGAGGACCTCGCGGTACTTCAGCGCGAGGCTCTCGTAGGCGCAGCGGACCAGCTCGCCCGGCGTCTTCGGCACGGGCTGGCCGGTCTCGCGGCAGAACGACTGGATCGCCTTCGGCATGTCCGGCGGGTTCAGGAAACGGCCGTCGTCCGGGTTCACGAGCGAGCGCAGCGCGGGCGCCCGGGCCGCCATCGCGGCCAGCTCGGCGTACCCGTACGACTGCCCGGCCGCCTCGAACGCGCGTTTGCACTGCTGGACGAGCCAGAGCCCCATGATGTTCTTCAGCAGGCGGTAGGTCCCGTCGAGACCGCCCTCGTTGGTCATGTTGAGCTCGAGGGCCCGGTCGGACAGCACCGCCGTCTGCACCTCGGCGCCCATCAGCGACCACGTGCCGGAGCTGAGGTACGCCCAGTTCGGCGTGCCGGTGTTGGCGGTCGGGACGCCGGCGACGGCGGAGGCGGTGTCGTGCGTCGGCGGCGCGACGACGCGCACGCCGGAGAGGCCGGTCCGCTCCGCGACCGTCGCGCGCAGCGCGCCGAGGTCGGTGCCGGGCGTGACGACCTTCGGGAAGATCCGCGTCGGGAGGCCGAAGGCCTTGAGGAGGCCGGTCGACCAGTTGCGCCGCAGCGGGTGCATGCACTGCGTGGTCGAGCCGTTCGTGAACTCGACGACCTTGGAGCCGCACAGCGCCCAGTGGACGAAGTCGGGCATCAGCAGCAGGCAGTCGGCGTGCTCGAGCATGTCGGGGTTCGCGGCCTGGTGCGCGAGCAGCTGGTACAGCGTGTTGAGCTGCATGAACTGCAGGCCCGTCTGCCGGAAGATCTCCGCGCGCGGGACCTTGCGGAACGCCTTCTCCATCATCCCGTCGGTGCGGGCGTCGCGGTAATGGTAGGGCTGGCCGAGCATCTCGCCGCGCTTCGTCAGCAGCACGTAGTCGACGCCCCAGGTATCGGCGCCGACGGAGACGATCTTCCTCCCGTACTTCTTCGCCGCCGCGCCGAGGCCGTTCTGGATCTCGGCCCAGAGGCGGACGACGTCCCACCGCATGGAGCCCGCGAGATGGACCGGCCCGTTGGGGAACCGGTGGACCTCCTCGAGGCGGATCTTCCTCCCGTTCCAGATGCCGGCGATGACCCGGCCGCTTTCGGCCCCGAGATCGACGCCCAGATACACGCGATCGGCCATGATGTCCTCCTCCCGCGGGGTCCCGCCCCGCCGATGACTCCGTTCAGGTCAGTCCACTGGTTTCAGGTGTCAGGTTTCAGGTGTCAGGAAGGACGGAAGGGGAGCATCGAGCATCGGACCTTTGCGGTTCGATGTTGCAGGACTGAAACCTGACACCTGAAACCTCCTCCCGGCCCTGGACGATCGGGTCGCCGGCATGTCCAGGGCACGGAAACTCAGAGCGTCACGGCGCGGGCGCCGCGGCCGGGGCCGTCTCCGCCGCCGGGGCGGCGGGCGCGGGCGCGGCCTGCGCGAGCTTGCCGCTGTAGCCGGCGAGGATCGTCGAACCGAGCAGCAACACGAGGCCGATCGCCAGGCGAGACCGCGTGCGGCTGCTGGTGCCGTTCCATTCGCCGAGGAAGATGCCCAGCACGGTGCTGAAGCCGATCGCACTGGCCATCAGCACGGCCCAGCCGATGTAGGCCATCGAGCCCATCGCCGGCTCGCCGGTCTTGAAGCAGATGAACTGCGAGCACCAGATCGCGCCCGCGAGGCCGGCGAAGACGAGGTTCGGGAGCACCGGGGCGCCCTTCCTCGCGTAGTCCCCGAGCGTCTTGTTCTTCAGGTTGAGGTACAGGCACCACAGCGCGTTGACGGCGAAGCCGCCGAGCAGCACGACGACCAGCACCGGCATCCCCCGCCACGCGTTCGACGTGACGGGCGCGGTGGAGAGCGCCAGTTCCTCGATCTTCGCGCCGCCCTGCAGGCCGAAGCTCATGCCCGAGCTCATGAGGCCCGAGAAGATCGCGACGAGGATGCCCTTCTTGAAGTCGTACTCCGCGACCGCCTTCTTCTTGGCCTCCTCGGGGAGTTCGCCCTCCTTCGACATGCCCGCCATGCCGACCATGACGATGCCGGCCAGCGACACGATGACGCCGACCAGCGACGCGTTCGCCGCGGGCGTGCCGTAGAGCTTGTCGAGGTTGCCCGCCAGGATCGGCGGGATCAGCGTGCCCGCGGCGGAGCAGAGCCCGCACCCGATCGCCAGGCCGAGCCCCACGCCCAGGTAGCGGATCATGAGGCCCCACGTCAGGCCGCCGATGCCCCACATCGCGCCGTACATGAAGCAGCGCCCCAGGACCGCGCCGGGCGTGGCCTTGAGAACGTCGATCACGTTCGGCGACGTCGTGAAGGCCAGCACCCACGGCACGACGACCAGGCCGAAGACGGCGTAGACGAGCCAGTAGCTCTCCCACGCCCACTGCTTCACCTTCTTGAAGGGCAGGTAGAACACCGCCCCCGCGAGCCCGCCGAGCGTGAAGATCGCCACGCCGAGCATCGGATTGGTGGCTGTTGCCGGATCCATGATGGGTCCTCCCCTGGTGAGTTCCGGTTGCGGATCAGGCGCGTTTCGAGAGCACGGCCGCCTCGTAGGCCTTCACCTCGGCCAGCCAGCCGGTCCCGACCGGCACGCCCTTCGACGCGCAGTACTGGTCCCACACCGCGCCGAACGGCAGCGTCTTGACCTCCTCCATCAGCGCGAGACGGCTCGTGTAGTCGCCCGCGAGCTCGAGCTTCCGGAGCTGGTCGTAGGGCTCGACCATCGCCATCAGAAGCGCCTTGATCATGTTGCGCGTGCCGATGACCCACGCCGCGATGCGGTTGATGCTCGCATCGAAGAAGTCGAGGCCGATGTGCGTGCGCGGGAGGTAGCCGCCGCGGACCAGCTCCTGGCCGATCGCCTGCAGGTCGTCGTTCAGGATCACGACGTGGTCGCTGTCCCAGCGGACGCCGCGGCTGACGTGCAGCAGGATCTCCGGCACGAACGGCATCACGGACGAGATCTTGTCGGTGATCGTCTCCGTCGGGTGGTAGTGGCCGGCGTCGAGCGTGTACAGGATCTGGTTCTTCACGGCGTAGCCGAGATAGAACTCGTGCGAACCGACGGTCATGCTCTCGCAGCCGATGCCGAAGAGCTTGCCCTCGACGGCGTCGAGATTGAGCTTCGGGCTGATCTTGGGCGCGAGGACGGCATCCAGCGCCTCCTCCAGGCGCGCCCGCGGGCCCTTGCGGTCGGCGGGGATGTCCTTCATGCCGTCCGGGATCCAGATGTTCGTGACCACCGTCTTGTCCAGCGCGCGGCCCATGGAGGCCGCGATCTTGCGGCACGCGATGCAGTGCTCGATCCAGAACCCGCGGATCCCCTTGTCGGGATGCGACAGCGTGAAGCCGTCCGCCGCCTTCGGGTGCGAGAAGCACGTCGGGTTGAAGTCCAGGCCGATGCCGAGCCGCTTCGCCCAGTCGATCCAGCCCTTGAAATGACGGGGCTCGATCTCGTTCCGGTCGACCTTCTTCCCGCCGAACTCGGCGTAGAAGGCGTGCAGGTTGAAACGGTGTTTGCCGGGGATCAGCGAGAACGCCTTCTCGGCGTCCGAACGGAGCTCGTCCGGCGTGCGCGCCTTGCCGGGGTAGTTGCCCGTGGCGGCCAGGCCGCCGCTCAGGCCCCCGTCGAAGTTCTCGAATCCGCCGACGTCGTCGCCCTGCCAGCAGTGCAGGGACACCGGGACCGCGGCGAGCTTCCTCATCGCCGCGTCGGTGTTGATGCCGAACTCCGCGTAGCGCTCCTTCGCCAGCCGGTACGCCTGCTCGATGGTCTTTGCCTTCATGCCGTGTCCCCGCTTGTTGGTTCCATCTCGTGCGGCCGCGGCGACCTTCGCCGGTCCGCGCCATGCCGCCTATGCTGGTCCGGCCGCGGGGAAATGCAACAGGAAAGTGCGCGACGGACGCTGTCAAATCGTGCAAATCAGAACAGCTCGGGCTGGGGCGGCGGGGCGGGGGCGAAACAGTCGGGCGAGTCGTGGCGGACGCTGTTCACGGCGGGGCCGACCTCGACGGCGCGCATCAGGTCAGCCGGGTACGGTGCATTCCAGTCCGCCTCCAGCCTGTCGAAGGGGCGCTCCGGGTCGAGCCAGGCCCGCTCGGCGGCGCGCCGGAGGATGACGGGCATGCGCGAGTGGACCGGCGCCACGAGGGGGTTGGGCGCCGTCGTGAGGATGAGGAACCGAGCCGCGGAGTCCGCCGACTCCTGCCACAGGCCCGCAAACGCGAAGGCCCCGCCGTCCGCCGGCAGGAACCGCCACGGACGGCTCCGCCCGCCCGCGGCCTGCCATTCGTAGAAGCCGTCCGCCGGCACCGCGCACCGCCCCGAATCCAGCAGCCGCCGGTAGGTCGGTTTCTCCGCCAGGCTCTCGGACCGGGCGTTGATCGCCCCGCGGGCGGTGCAGTCCCACGGAACCGGAAAGGCCCACCGGGCCTCGACCAGCCGCCGGCCGGCGGCGGACGGCACGACCAGGAGCGCCGGCTGCGTCGGCGCGATGTTGTACCGCGCCGCAATCTCCGGTCCCTCGTCGGGGATCTCGAACCGGTCGACCAGGTCCTTTTTCCGGATCGTCAGGCTGTAGCGTCCGCACATGGGGGAAGTGTCGGACGAACCGGGGCCGGTTTCAAGATGCCGGAGCGATGAAGTGACGGAACTCCAAACCCCAGGGAAGCCATGAAGAAGGAAGACGGCAAGTCCGGTCCGGCCTTCTTGCCTTCCCTGCTTCCGATCTTCCGACTTCCTTGGGGTTTGGAGTCCTCAACTTCGTCCCCGGATTCTACTGCTGGTCCGCCGGAGGTGGGGGAGGTCCGCGACGCTCGCCGCCTTCGCGTCCGCCGCGGCGTTCGCCGCCACCCGGACCCTGGCCTTCGCCGCGCTGGGGCCGGTCGCCGCCGATCTGCCCGCCCTCGCCGCCCGGAGGTCCCATGGGACGCGGGGGCATGATCTCGCGCATGTCGACCACGCCGTCGCCGTTCTTGTCGAGCGACTTCAGCGCCGCCGCCGCATGCTCCATCTCGCGCTCGTCGATCTTGCCGTCGTCGTTCTTGTCGATCGCCGCGAACAGCGGGGGCTTCATCCCCTGCGGGGGACGGTGCATCTGCTGCCCGCCACCCGGCCCGCCACCCTCTCCGCCGCCCCGGGCCTCGCCCTGCCCGCGCTCGCCGTCCGGCCGGGGGCCCCGCCCCTCGCGCGACCGGCCGCCGCCGTCCTGCGCAACGGCCAGCCCGGCCGCCACGCTGAGGCCCGCGAGGCAGGCCAGCATCGTCTTCATGGTCTTCATGGTCTCTGTCCTTTCCTCTCGTCAGCGCCCGCCGCCCGCGCCGTCCACGGCGCGATCGGTCCGGCGGGGGCGCCACCGGGACCGCGGAGACGCCCTGCGTTCCGCGTCCATCCCGGCCTGGTTGCTCCCGTTCACGCGCGCAGGATCGCACGGGCCACCTTAAGCGGAAGTGAAGGCCCGGAGGAAAAGCACGAAATCCCAAGCCCGAAGCACGAGACAAATACGAAAGGCCAACCGGCACGCACGAAACGGCCCGTCCGGCCTGGCGCCGGTTGTCGCGTGGATTCCAAACGACCGCCCCGGCGCGTCCCATCGCAGCCGCGGCGCCACCCGGCCGGCATCGAACGACCGGCCGGTTTGGGATTTGCCGCATGGGACCGCATTCGTGCTTGTTTCGTGCTTCGGGATTGGAAGTTCGTGCTTCCGCCGGCCGGCCTTGCGGCCGGCGGCTGCTGTGTGTATATTTCGCCATCTATGCAAATGACAAGTCTTGCGACGGTCGCGGCGGCGCTGGCGGACGCGAGCCGGCTGAAGGCGGTGGTGTACCTGGCGGACGGCGAGCTCTGCGCGTGCCAGCTCGCGGCGGCGCTCGGCCTGGCGCAGTCGACGGTCTCGCGGCACATGGCCGTGCTGGAGCGGGCGGGACTGGTGGTCTCCCACAAGGAGGGCCGGTGGGTGTACTTCCGTCGCGCGGGCCGCGCCGCGCCTGCCGTCGCGCGGGCCGCGCTGCGGTGGGTGGACGCTCACGCCGGGGAGGCCGACGTTCCGGCCGCGGACCGGCGCCGGCTGGAGGACGTGCGGCGGCGCGGGCCGGAGGGGTGCTGCGGGATCCGGGCGCCCGGGGGCGGACGATGAACGACGGAAGGCCGAGGGTCCTGTTCCTGTGCACCGGCAACTCCTGCCGGAGCCAGATGGCCGAGGGCTGGGCGCGGCACCTGCACGGGGACCGCATCGAGGCCTTCTCGGCGGGGATCGAGACGCACGGGCTCAACCCGCGCGCCGTCCGCGTCATGGCCGAGGCGGGCGTCGACATCTCGGCGCAGCGGTCCAAGACCGTGGCGGACCTCGGAAGCATCGGGTTCGACCTGGTGGTCACGGTCTGCGGCCACGCCCGTGAGCACTGTCCGCTCTTCCCCGGCCGCACGCGCGTCGTCCACGCCGGCTTCGACGACCCGCCGCGGCTGGCCGCGGGCGCGGCGACCGAGGAGGAGGCGCTGGCGCATTACCGCCGCGTCCGGGACGAGATCCGGGCGTTCGTCGAAGATCTGCCCCCAAGGTGGTGAGGATGCCCCGGGAGCTCAAGATCCTCGTGTGGCTGGTCGCCGCCTTTCTGGGCCTCTATTTCCTGCCGGTCGACGCGGCGCGGTTTCAGGGCGCGGTGCTGGAGGCGCTGAAGCTGGCGAAATGGTACGCGCGCGAGCACGTGCTGCTGTGCCTGGTTCCCGCCTTCTTCATCGCGGGCGCGATCGGCGTCTTCGTCAGCCGGAACGCCGTGATGAAGTACCTCGGTCCGAAGGCCCCCGCGTGGCTTTCCTATTCCGTCGCCTCGGTCTCCGGCACCGTGCTCGCCGTGTGCTCGTGCACGGTCCTTCCGCTCTTCGGCAGCATCTACCACCGCGGCGCGGGGCTCGGCCCGGCGATCGCGTTCCTCTATTCCGGCCCCGCGATCAACGTGCTGGCGATCGTGCTGACGGCGCGCATCCTCGGCTGGCGGCTCGGCCTCGCGCGCGCGGTCGGCGCGGTCGCCTTCAGCGTCGTCATCGGCCTCCTCATGCACCTGCTGTTCCTCAAGGAGGAGCGGGCGAAGGCTGCGCAGGCGCGGACCGTGCACATGGCCGATGAGCACGGTGCGCCGCGCCCGCTCGGACAGACCGCCCTCTTCCTGTTCTCCATGGTCGGCATCCTCGTGTTCGCCAACTGGGCGCGGCCGCAGAACGCGTCCGGCCCCTGGGCCGCCATCTTCCACGTGAAGTGGGTCGTCACCGCGGCGTTCGGCCTGCTGCTGGGCGTGTGCCTGGTCCGCTTCCTCCGCTTGAAACCGTGGATCGTCGCGTCGGCAGCGCTGCCGGTCGTGGCGCTCGCGCTCCTGCTGCCCGGCCATCCCGTCGTCGCGTTCACCGCCGGCGCGGCCGGCCTCGCCGCGCTGACGTTCCGCGGCGACGCCGAGATGACGGAATGGCGCGAGCAGACGTGGGGCTTCGCGAAGCAGGTCCTCCCGCTCCTCTTCGGCGGCGTGCTGGCGGCGGGCCTCTTCCTCGGCAGCCCCGGGGGCAAGGACGCCGGCCTCGTCCCCAACGCGTGGATCCAGGCCCTGGTCGGCGATTCGCCGCAGGCGCTGCTTTCGATCCTTGGAGAGCCGGAGGGAACGCGCATCCAATGGTTGGAAACGATCTGGCCGCTGTGGACGAACCTCTTCGCCTCGATCACCGGGGCGCTCATGTACTTCGCCACGCTGACGGAGGTTCCGATCGTCCGCGGCCTGCTCGACAGCGGCATGGGCCAGGGACCCGCGCTCGCCCTCCTCCTCGCCGGCCCCGCGCTGTCGCTGCCGAACATGCTCGTGATCCACTCCATTCTCGGACCGCGCAAGACGCTGGCCTTCGTCGGTCTCGTTGTCGTCCTGTCGGCGGCGACGGGGATGGCGTTTGGAGCGCTGGGATCATGAACGAAACCGGGAGAGCCGGCGGCCCCGCCGGCCGCACGCCGGACAGCGAGGAACACGCACCCATGAAGCACATCCAGATCCTCGGAACCGGATGCCCGAAGTGCCGGACGTTCGCCGCGAATGTCGAGGCCGCCGTGCAAGCGGCGGGCATCGAGGCGAGGATTGAAAAGGTCGAGAAGATCGCCGATATCCTGAAGTTCGGTGTCATGATGACGCCGGCCCTCGTCGTCGACGGCCAGGTGAAGTGCGCGGGCAGGGTGCCCGGTGCGGACGAGATCTCGAAACTGATCGGATAGGAGCGGATCCCGGGAGGGTGTCATGAACAAGCCGTTGAAACTGGCCATCCTCGCCGCGCTGGCGGCGGGCATTGCCGCGACGCTGGTCGCGCGGGAACGCTACCGCCATGCCGTGCGCGCGGAGCGGGCCGCCGCGACGGCGACGGCCGTTGCGGGGCTGCCGCGCCTCCTGGATCTCGGGGCCGGGAAATGCGTCGCGTGCAAGGCGATGATGCCGGTTCTCGACGAGATCAGGGTGGCGTTCGCCGGGAAGATGGCCGTCGAGTTCATCGACGTCTGGGAGAACGAGGAGGCCGCGGAGAAGCTCGGCGTCGAGACGATCCCGACGCAGATCTTCTTCGACGCGTCCGGGAAGGAGCTCTTCCGCCATACGGGCTTCATCTCGAAGGAGGACATCCTCGCGAAGTGGAAGGAGCTCGGCGTCGACCTGGACGCCGCGCCGAAGTGACGCCATGGAACGGTTGCTCACAGCGCTGTCGCACGCGATCGAGGGGACGCCCGCCGTGGCGTTGTCGGCGGCGCTGGTGTGGGGCGTGTTGAGCGTGCTGCTCAGTCCGTGCCACCTGGCGAGCATCCCGCTGATCATCGGGTTCATCAACGGGCAGGGCGGGGTGACGTTGCGGCGGGCGTTCCTGCTTTCGCTGCTCTTCTCGGTCGGGATCCTGATCACGATCGCGGTTCTCGGCGCGGTCACGGCGGCGGCGGGGCGGATCCTGGGCGACGTCGGGCGGTACGGGAACTGGGTCGTCGCGGCGGTGTTCTTCCTCGTCGGCCTGCACCTGCTCGGCGTGATCCCGATGCCCGGCGGCGGCCCCGGCCAGGTCGGGATGAAGCGTCGCGGCCTGCTCGCCGCGTTCGTGCTGGGCCTGGTCTTCGGCGTCGCGCTGGGGCCGTGCACCTTCGCGTTCATGGCGCCGCTCCTGGCCCTGACGTTCAAGCTCTCCGCCGCGGCGCCGGTCTACGGGGCCGCGTTGCTCGTCGCCTACGCGGCCGGCCACTGCGGCGTCATCGTCCTGGCCGGCACCTTCACCGAATCGGTCCAGCGCTACCTTGATTGGAACGAGCGCTCCCGCGGCGCGACGATCCTCAAGCAGGCGTGCGGCGTCCTGGTGCTGCTGGCCGGGCTGTGGATGCTCTACACGGCCCCGTAGGCGGCCGCCGGGGGGGGCCGCGCGGCGGATGCACTCGCCATGTCCCCGCCGTCGTGGCACTCTGCGCCGATCCGGTGGGGAGGTGGGCATGCGACCGAGTCGACTCCTGGCGCTGCTGCTCGTCCTGGCGGGCCCGGTGGGCGCCCGCGAGGACCTGCGCGCGGTCGTCCAGTGGTCGACGACGGCCAACGTCTCCGAGAGGCTCGCGCTCTCGACCCTCGGCGAGGCCTACGTCCGCGACGACCTCCGCGACGACTATAGCTACGCCGCCTATCTGACCCTCACCCGGCAGATGGGCGGCGGCGTGGCGCTCTTCGGCCAGTATTTCCTCGCCGCCATCGAGCCGGAGGCCGGCCCGTGGGCTACGGGCGATTGGGCCGTCGGGGGCTGCAACTGGACGACCGAGATTCCGCGCTTCGGCCGGCTTCGCCTGCAGGAGCGCGTCTACTACCGCGTCGATACCCCGGCCGGTTGGGATCATCACCGGCCCCGGGTCTTTCTGACCCGCCCCTTCGGACGTTGGTCCGTGACGGTGTCCGACGAACTGCGGCTCGACCTCTCCGGCGACCGCGCCCGGGACTTCTTCCGGAACCGCCTGTTCGCCACCGCCACGTGGAAGGCCACGGAGCATCTGTCGCTCGGCCTCGGCGGCTTCCGCAACTGGGACCACGGGGACGACGGCCACTGGCGGGCGTGGAACGGCGTGCAGACGGTGGTCACCGTCGCGCTCTGACGGGGTCGGCCCCGGGGCGCGGGTGGCGCCGCGCCCTCCCGGGCTCCCCCCGCGGAGACGGTCAGCGCCTTCCGATGCGCCGCAGGAAGGTCAGGCCGGCCTCGACGCCGTCCGCGAAGAGGCGGGAGGCCTTGTCGCCCGCGATCTGCACCAGCGCGGCGAAGGGGCGGGCCTGGTCCTCGCGGAGCCGCAGCGCGAGCGGCAGGAGCGCGAGGCGGCCGAGGGCCGAGAGCACGTAGAGGACGTGGAAGTTCACGAACGTCTGGGCGCCGACGGTCCAGGTCCAGCCGCCCATGGCGTGGGCGAGCAGGCCGCCGACCACCGCGGAGGTCGCGAGAAAGACGCCGGCGACGAGACCCTGGACGGCGAGGTAGCTCGTCCGGTTCGCCTCCGGCGCGGTGCCGAGGACGAGGTTGAACGCGGCGAGGTTCAGCCCCGGCCAGAAGACGCCCGTCAGCATCGCGTCGATCCAGATCGGCCAGAGGAAGCCCGGCGTCGCGAAGAGCCAGATGAGCGGCAGCGTGCTGACCGCGACGATGTTGACCGCGAGCACGGGCCGGTGGCCGAAACGGTCCGCGATGCGGCCCCACAGCGGCTGCGAGGCCAGGCCGCACACGCCGGAGAAGATCGAGTAGAGCGCGACCTGCGCGACCGACATCCCCAGATGGCGGTACATGTGCGGCGCGAAGAACGGCCCGGCCACGCCGCACACCGAGGACCACAGGATGAAGAACACCAGCAGCCGGCGGAAGTCGGGGTCCGCGAACGGGAGCCGCAGCATCCTGCCGAAGGCGATCGGCGGTTCGGATCGGAGCGGCGGCTCCCACTGGCGCCGGAGGATCCACGCCGTCAGCAAGGCGAACACGGTCGAGGCCGCGAAGAACGGCACCAGCGCGGCGGCTCCGGCCGTGCGACGCATCGCCGCCGTCGCGAGCAGCCCCGCCCCGTAGGTGGACAGCATCTGCACGAGGCTGATGACCGTGTTGCGCAGGCCGAAGTAGCGCCCGCGCCGGTCCGACGGCACGAGGTCCGTCATCCACGACGTCCACGGGCTGAGCGACAGGTTCAGCGCGAAGTTCGACGCGAAGACAATCCCGAGCAGGAGGCCCACCCGCATCGCCGGCGACGCGGGCAGGAACGGGATCAGGCCCGCCAGGGCCCAGGCAAGGCGGCCGGCCAGCGCGGCGCCGGCGACCAGCGGCTTGCGTCGGCCGGCGATCCCCACGATGCGCGCGCCGACGAGCCCGCCGGCGGCGGAGACGGTCGTCAGCGCCGTCAGCAGGCCCAGATCGACATCGCGCGCCCCGAGAGCCATTGCGAAGGCCGTGACGATCGCGTTGCCCGTCAGCGCGCCGAACGCCGCGGACGAGCACCCCTCCGCGACCGCCAGCCTCAGGCTGCGGGCCGGCTCGCCGGAAGGGCGGGGGAAAGGGGTTTCAGGTTCCACGGTTCAAGTTTCAGGTTCGGGGCCGGGGAAAGCACGAAATCCTAATTCCGAAGCACGAAACAAATTCAAATCCTCAATCGGGAAATCCCAAAGAAGACGCCCGTTTGGATCCTTGCGGCTTTCGTGCTTTGTGCCTGTTTCGTGCTTCGGAATCGGGATTTCGTGCTTCCGAATCAGATGAGGCTCCCCTGGCGCGCGGGTGGGACAAGGCCCAGGGTCCGGTAGCAGCGCTCGGTGGCGACGCGGCCCTGGGGCGTGCGCTGGATGTAGCCCTCCTGGATCAGGTACGGCTCGTACACCTCCTCGATCGTGCCGGCCTCCTCGCCGACCGAGACCGCGATGTTGTTGAGGCCGACCGGCCCGCCGGCGAACTTGTGCAGCAGGGTTTCGAGGATGCGCTTGTCCATCTCGTCGAGTCCGTTCGCATCGACGTTGAGCATGGCCAGCGCCGCGTCGGCGACGTCGCGCGTGATGCGGTTCCCGGCGCGGACCTGGGCGTAGTCGCGCACCCAGCGCAGCAGGTTGTTCGCGATCCGGGGCGTGCCGCGCGCCCGGCGGGCGATCTCGGCCGCGCCGTCGTCCTCGAGGTCCACGTTCAGGATGCGGGCCGAACGCTGCAGGATGCTCGTCAGGTCGGCGGCGGCGTAGTAGTCGAGCCGCGCGGTCATGCCGAAGCGCGTCCGCAGCGGCGCGGTCAGCAGGCCGCTGCGCGTCGTCGCGCCGACGAGCGTGAACTTCTGGAGGTTGAGGCGGACCGACCGCGCGTTGGGGCCCTGGTCGATCATGATGTCGAGGACGAAGTCCTCCATCGCCGAGTAGAGGTACTCCTCCACCGTCTTCTGCATCCGGTGGATCTCGTCGATGAAGAGGATGTCGCCGCGCTCGAGGTTCGTCAGCAGCCCCGCCAGGTCGCCGGGCTTGTCGATCACCGGCCCCGAGGTCGCCTTGACGTTGACCTCCATCGCGTCGCCCAGGATGTAGGCCAGCGTGGTCTTGCCCAGCCCCGGCGGGCCGCACAACAGGACGTGGTCGAGCACGTCCTTGCGCCCGCGCGCGGCCTCGACCATCAGCTCGAGCCGCTCGCGCACCTTGCCCTGCCCCGTGAAGTCGGCGAACCGCCCGGGGCGCAACGTGAGGTCCAGCTCCCGGTCGGGCCGGTTCAGCGCCTTCGAAACCGGCGGTATGGAGGAATCTGCCATGGCCGCGGCAGCGTATCCCACGCGCCCGGCGGCGCGCAAGCGCGCCCGCGCCGGCCGGCGCGTTTGCCGCTGGCGGGCCGACCGGATACACTGCGCGCCGCCATGCCTTCCGCAACGCCCCAGACCCGCACGATCGCGATCGTCGGCCGGCCCAACGTCGGCAAGTCGGCGATCTTCAACCGCCTGCTCCGGCGGCGGCTGGCGATCGTCCACGACGAGGCGGGCGTCACGCGCGACCGGATCGTCGCCGAGGCCGAATGGGGCGACGAGCGCTTCACGCTGATCGATACCGGCGGGATCGGGCTGATGGACCGAGCCCGCGAGGGCGACGAGATCGCCGCGGCCGCCCGCGTGCAGGTCGAGGCCGCTCTGGATGATGCCGCGGCCGTGATCCTCGTCGTCGACACGCAGGCGGGCGTGATGCCGCTGGACCAGGAGGTCGCGCGCCTCCTCCGCGCCCGCGCCCGCCCGGTGCTCGTCGCCGCGAACAAGGCCGACCACCCGCGGCACGACGACGCGGCCGACGAGTTCGCGCGGCTCGGCTTCCCGGTGTTCCCGGTCTCGGCGCTGCACAACCGCGGGTTCGACGATCTGATGGAGGCCGCGATCCCTCACCTGCCGCCGCCGCCGCCCGCGGAGGTCCTGAAGGCGCCGCTCGTGGTCACCGTCGCCGGCCGGCCGAACGCGGGGAAGTCGTCCTACATCAACCGCATGCTGAACCGCGAGCGGCTGGTCGTGTCGTCCGTGCCCGGAACGACGCGCGACAGCATCGAGGTTCCGTTCACCGTCGGCTCCGGCCCGCAGGCGCGGCGCTACCTGCTCGTCGACACCGCCGGCATGCGCCCGGCCCGGCGGGTGGACACGGCGGTGGAGAAGTTCAGCCTGATCCGCGTCGAGGAGGCCGTGCGGCGGTCCGACGTCGTCGTGCTCCTCTTCGACGCGCTCCAGGGGCCGACGCGCCAGGACAAGCGCATCGCGGACCTCGTGATGGAATCGCGCCGCGGCTGCATCCTGGTCGTGAACAAGTGGGACCTCGCCGGGAAGATGAAGCAGGACGAGTACCGCGAGGCCGTCCGCCGCGAACTCCCGTTCCTCGACTTCGCGCCGATGCACTTCATCTCGGCGAAGACCGGCGGGGGCGTCGAGGCGACGATCGAGTCGTTCGACCGCGTCGCCGCGCAGATCTCGATGACCTTCACGACCGGCGTCCTCAACCGCGTGCTGCACGACCTGTTCGACAAGAAGTCGCCGCCCTCCGTCAAGGGCCGCCGGCTGAAGCTCTACTACGCGACCCAGATCGGCACGCGCCCGCTGCGCCTGAAGATGTTCGTCAACGACCCCGACCTCGTCGTCCCCGCCTACCGGAAGTTCCTCGAGAAGCGCCTGCGCGAGAAGTTCGGCCTCGAAGGCGCCCCGCTCGTATTCCTCTTCGCCGCCCGCGAGCGCGGGGAGTAGCGCCGCCCCGCCGGGCGCGGATGCGCTGCATTCCCCCTCCCCGGTAGCGCCACGGCTACGACGTGGCGTGCGGAGGCGATGGCGGAGGCTGGGGAGGATGGGGACAGAGATGGATCGGGCTCTGTCCCCACAGCCCGTAGCGCCACGGCTACGACGTGGCGAGCGATGACGACCGGGTCTTACATCTGGTGATGCGATCGCATCATCAGATGTAAGACGGGGTGGTGGGGACAGAGATGAGGCGGGTCTCCGTTATTCCCTTGTCCCCATTTGTTTGTCTCTCCGCCGGTGGGCTGGTGGGGATTCGGGGGGGCGCACTGCCGCGCGCGGAACTGCGTCGTGAAGTTGATCGGAGGATGGGGACAGAGATGACGCAGGGGCTCGGGGGTCCGGCGAACGGCCGGCGGGGCCGCCGGCCCTCCCGGGTTCAGAAGGCCGGGACGGACGCTGGGCCCGAGGCGGAGGATGGGGACAGAGATGGATCGGGATCTGTCCACACAGCCCGTAGCGCCACGGCTACGACGTGGCGAGCGATGACGACCGGGTCTTACATCTGGTGGTGCGATCGCATCATCAGATGTAAGACGTGGCGGTGGGAGGCGGAGGATGGGGACAGAGATGAATCGGGATCTCCGGTTTCCCGGCTCGCATCCGTTCGCATCCGCGCAGGCCCTCAATGCCGTCGCCGCGCCGGCAACCGGCGGCCCGCCGCGGGCGTCACGCGGGCGTTTGCTCCCGCCCGGAAGCCTGCCATACTGGCGGCCGTGGATTCCGCCCCCTCCAGCGCCCGGACGGCCGGGCTGCCGACCGCCGGGCGCCTGGCCGTCGAGGCCCTGGCGGCGGCGGCGCTGACGGCGGCTCTGTTCGCCCTCTGCACTCGGGTCGGCCCGCTGTCGATCGACGGAGGCCGCTGGTGGAGCGACCCGGTCTGGATGCTGCGCGCGATGCGTCTTGCGGCGGCGGCCGCCGCCGGGGCGGGCCTCGCCGTCGCGGGCGCCGCGATCCAGGGACTGCTGCGCAACCCGCTCGGCGATCCCTACGTCCTCGGCATCGCCAGCGGCGCGGGGGTCGGCGTGCGCGCGGGTCTCGCGCTCGGCGCGTGGGCGGGCTGGATCGCGTGGCGGACGCCGGCCTTCGCCTTCGTCGGCGCGCTGGTGGCGGCGGCCTCGGTTCATGCCGTCGCGCGGCGCCGCGGGCGTGTCGACCCCTTCTCGCTCATTCTCGCCGGCGTGATCGTCAACATCCTGAACGGCGCCCTGATCATGGCGCTCTACCTGGCGACGGATCCGCTCCGCGTGGACGAGTTCGCGCGCTGGGCGATGGGCGAGCTGCCGGAGGCGGTGGACCCGTCGCTGCTGGCGGTTTGCGGCGGCCTGGTCCTCGGCGCGTGGGCGGCGGCCTTCCGCCGGGCCGGCGCGCTGAACGCGCTGGGGCTGGGCGACGACGTGGCGCGTTCGCTCGGGGTTCCGGTCGGCGCGCTGCGTGTCGAGATCTTCGTCGGCTCGGCCCTCGCCACCGCGGCCGCCGTCGCGCTGGCGGGGCCGGTGAGCTTCGTCGGCCTGATGGTCCCGCACGTCGTCCGTCTCGCGACAGGACCCGACCATCGCCGGGTGCTCCTCCTGTCCGGCTTCGGCGGGGCGGTCCTGATGATCGCGGCCGAAACGCTCTGCCGTGGTATCGGCCCGCATCTCGGAGCCGGCCGGCTGCCGGTGGGCCTTCTCACGGCGCTGCTGGGGGCCCCGTTCTTCATCGCGCTGCTGCGGCGGCGGTTCGCGGAGGAGGACGCATGAACGCCGCGATCTCCGCGCGCGGGCTGGCCTTCGCGTACCGGCCCGCCGAGCCGGTGCTGCGCGGCGTCGACCTCGACGCGCGCGCGGGCGAGCTGGTCTGCATCCTCGGGCCCAACGGCGGCGGGAAGACGACGCTGCTGCGCTGCCTGCTCGGCCTCGCGGCGCCGTCGGGCGGGACCGTGACGATCGACGGCCGCCCGCTGGCGGGACTCCGGGCGCGCGAGCGCGCCCGCCGGCTCGCCTACGTGCCGCAGACGCCCGGCTCGGCGTTCGCCTTCAGCGCCCGCGAGATCGTACTCATGGGCCGTCTGTCGCATCTCGGGGCGCTGGGCCTGGCGGGGGCGCAGGACCTCGAGATCGTGCGCGCGGCGATGGAGATGACCGGCACCGAAGCGCTCGCGGGGCGCACGCTGGACGAACTGTCCGGCGGCGAGGCGCAGCGTGTGATGATCGCGCGGGCGCTGGCCCAGCAACCGACGATCCTGCTGCTCGACGAGCCGACCAGCCACCTCGACCTGCGCCAGCAGGGGTCGGTCACCTCGATGCTGCGGCGCGTCGCGCACGACTGGCCGATGGCGGTTCTGTGCGTCAGCCACGACCTCAACGTCGCCGCGGCGTTCGCCGACCGGCTCGTGCTCGTCGCGGGCGGACGCATCGCGGCCGACGGTCCGCCGGCCGACGTGCTCCGGCCGGACCTCCTGCGAGAGGTCTACGGCATCGATGTCGACCTCGTCCCCCGTCCCGGGTCCGGCCCTCCGCTGGTGGTCGCCCGGGTGCCGGCGTGACCGGGCCCCGGGGCTGCCGGGCTGCCACGGCAGGCTGTCGCGGCGCCATCGAAGTCTTCGCCCCGTTCGGCGAGGTGCTCACGCTGCGATCAGATCCCGCCGCAAGACCGCCCGATCATCCTGCACCGGATCAAGGCTTCCCTCGCGGGCGCTCCGCCGCACACGAGCCGGTAAGTCCTGAGGCACCAGAAGAAAAGGCGCCTTCGTCGCTTGACATCAGCCGGGGCGTGTGGGAATCTATCGGGTTGCCGGGGGAGGGGTCTCCTGCTCAGTTCCGCCAGTGGCGCCCGCTGTGGGGTGTTGCTGGTCGTGCCGTCACGCAACCGCCGTCGCGCAAACAGTCTGATCGACGTCCGCCATTCCGGATGGGCCGGAGGGGCGGGCCGAGGCTGGCGCCCCGTTCGGGGGCATGGCCGCGGGAGGGTGAGATGAGCGCAAGAGGCATTCGGGCAGGGGGTTGGATTCGGGCGGCGTGGGCGGCGGGCGTGGTCGGATGCGCCCTGGCGTTCGCGGTGCCGGAGTCCCCGGCGAAGACGATCATCGTCCGGAGCGACGACGCGGAGGCCTTCTTCTGGAGCGGCCTCTTCCGCACGTTCACGGACACGCTGATCACCAACGGGATCCCTCACACGATCGGCGTGATCCCGTCGCAGACCAGCGGGGAGCTGATCTCCGACGATGCGGCGATGACCGCCTATCTCAAGTCGATCAAGGGGATCTCCACCATCGAGCTGGCCCTTCACGGCTGGCAGCATTCCTACTACGAGTTCCAGTCCCTGACCCTGGCCCAGGCGGAGTCGAAGATCGCCTCCGGGCTTGCCGTTCTGCAGGCGGCCCTGGGGGTCGCACCGACCACGTTCATCCCCCCGCAAAACGCCTACAACAGCAACACGCTGCAGGCCTGCGCCAACAAGGGGCTCACCCGGTTCTCCGCGGCCGGCTACAACGATCCCTATGCCGGGCAGGAGCTGCCGGCGGGACTGCTGCACCTGCCGTCGACGGTCGATTCCCAGGACTGGAGCCGGGGCGGCGCGCTGAAGACCAGCGCCGCCGTCATCCAGGAATGCGTCGCGGCGCTCGCGTCGCGCGAGGTGATCGTCCTCCAGTTCCACTTCTGGGCCTTCGGCGACGATAACGGCGCCCTGGTGCCCGCGAACTACCAGGTGCTCCTCGAGATCATCGGCTGGCTGAAGCAACAGGCCGCCCAGGGCGTCACGCTGACCACCATCGGCGCGTACGGCCGCGCCGTCCAGCCGCCCGACCCGCCGCCGGTGACCTTCGTCGGCACCAACAAGACCCTCATCGTCCGCAGCGACGATGCGGAGGCGTTCTTCGGCCTCGACCTGCTCCGCACCGTCACGGACACGGTCATCAGCTACGGCGTCCCGCACACCCTCGGGGTGATCCCGTCGCACCCCAGCGGGGAGTTGCTCTCGGACGATCCCGGCATGGTGGCCTACCTGAACTCCATCAAGGGGACGCCCGGCGTCGAGCTGGCGCTCCACGGGTGGCAGCACGCGTCGTACGAGTTCGCGAACCTGACGCTGGCCGATGCGCAGTCGAAGATCACGGCGGGTCTCGCCGAACTGCAGGCGACGCTCGGGATCGTTCCGAAGACCTTCATCCCGCCCTACAACGCATTCAACTCGAACACGCTTCAGGCCTGCGTGAACAAGGGGCTGACCCGGTTCTCCGCCGCGTCCTACTCCGATCCCGCGGCGTGGACCGAATCGCCGCCGGGGCTGCTCCACGTCCCGTCGGTCGTCGACTTCCAGGACTGGAACAACAACGGGGCCGTCAAGAGCGGCGCGCAGATCATCCAGGAGTGCGAGGCCGCGCTGGCCCTGCGCGACACCGTCGTCATCCAGATCCACTTCTGGGCGTTCGGCGACAGCTCGGGCGCGCTGGACCCCGTGCCGTACCGGAGCCTGGTCGACGTGCTCGCCTGGGTCCGGGCGCAGGGCGACCTGGGCGCGAAGCTGAAGACCATCGCGGCCTACGCGCCGCCCGCTCCGGCGGTGACGAACAAGGTGCTGACCGTGGCGGTTGCGGGCGCCAACGACGACGCGTACGAGGCCGGCGGCACGATGGTCCGCGGCGCCGCGTACACGATCGCGGGCAAGAGCGGGTCCACGGTTCACCGCGCCGGCTTCCGCTTCGCGAGCGTGAAGCTGCCGAAGACCGCGAAGATCGTCAGTGCGAAGCTCCGGCTCTCCTACAACTGGGCGAGCGGCGCGACGGACACCATCCTCTATGGCGAGGCCAGGGACAGCTCCGCGGCGTTCGCGACCACCAAGAACAACCTCTCCGGCCGCACGAAGACCTCCGCCACCGTCGCGTGGTCAGGCCTTCCGATCGCCGCCTGGGGGCAGGTGATCGAGTCGCCCGACATCACGGCGATCGTGAAGCAGATCGTGAGCCGCACCGGGTGGAAGTCCGGGAACCCGATCACGATCCTCCAGTACGAGAACGCCGCCACCGCGAGGATCTGGGAGGCCATCACCTACGAAGGCGGGGCCTCCTTCGCGCCGAAGCTCGTCATCGAGTACCAGTAGCCTCCGGACATCCCCGTCCGCCGCCGCCGGGGGCGCCGATCCGGCCGCGCCGGGGCCCCGGCGGGACAGGCCCCGGCCGGCCCCGGTCGCCGGTATCGATCCCCTGTCGCGATTCGTCCTTGACCCGTGCGGCCTGGTACTCCATGATACGTACTACGCACCGCATAGTAGTATCATGCAGGGCTGGGTCACACAGTTGAGGAAGGGGCTCGTCGAGCTGTCCGTGCTGCACGTGCTGCGGCGCGGCGAGAGCTACGGCTACGAGATCGTCCAGGCGCTGCGCGATGTCGACGCGCTGGCGGTTTCGGAGAGCACCGTCTACCCCGTGCTGGCCCGCCTCCGCGACGAGGGCCTCGTGCGCGTCCGCGAGGGCGCCTCGCCCGAGGGCCCGCCCCGCCGCTACTTCTCGCTGACGCCGCAGGGCCGCCTGCGGCTGGCCGAACTGTCCGCCCACTGGGATCTCGTCGTCGCCGCGATGAAGCGCCTCCGCGAAACCAAGGATGCCTGAGGAAGCCCCATGAATCTCCCCGCCGCACTGCAGCAACGGATCGAAACCTACCTCGACGACGTCCTCGCGCAGGCCGCGCTCGACCCCGCGGCGCGGCAGGAACTGCGCCGCGATCTCGAGGCGCACATCCTGGACGCCCTTGCCCGCGATGGCGCCGCGCCCTCCGCCGAGCGGCTGGAGGCCGTTCTCGGCGCCATGGACCCGCCCGAGAGCTTCCGGCCCGGCGCGGGGCCCGTCGCCTCGGTCGAGACCGGCGCCCCCGCCGCCACGGGCGCGGGGACCGCCGGCGGTCGCTGGTTCGCGCTCGCGCTTGCCTTCCTCGCCCTCAACGCATGGGGCGTCTGGACGATGACGCGGTCGGCGTCCGACGCCGCGCCGCGCGTGGTGGCCGCGCCCGCGGCCGACGGCGTGATCGCGAGCAACGAGCGTGTCGTCTGGGCCTTCAGCGCGGACATGGCCGGCGCCGTGCCGGATGCCGCCGCCGGCGAGCCCGTGCGCTTCGTTCCGCCCGTCCGCGGCACGTTCGAGTGGACCGGTCCGCGCGACCTCGTCTTCCAGCCCGCCGGCTCCTGGCCGCCCGCCACCGCCTTCGAGGCCGTGCTCTCGGACCGGCTCGCATCGGCCGCCGGGCGAACCGTGGACGGCGATCGCACCTTCCGTTTCCGCACCGCCCCGCTGAACCTGCTTGCCGTCGAGCAGGCCGGCCTGACGGCAGGCCGCGAGGTGACGCTGAAGCTCCGCTTCTCCGCCGCGCCCGAGCCGCGGGAACTGGCGAAGCACATCGTCCTCAAGACCGCCGGCGGCTCGCCGGTCGCGTTCAGCCGGATCGGGGACGTTCAGTCGGCCGACGTCCTCATCCGGACCGCGCCGCTGCTGGACGATCGCTTCGAACTGCGCATCCGCGCCGGCCTTCCGCCCGCCAAGGGCACGCTGCCGCTGCCGGACGACGAGGTCTACACGCTGGCCGTCGCGCCGCACCTGCAGCTGACGCGCCTGGCGCCGAACAGTCCGGCCTTCGAGGGCTGCCGCCTCGGGGCCTACTTCACCGAGGCGGTCGATGCCCGCAGCGCGCCGGCCCACATCACGGTCGAGCCGGCCGTGGCGTTCACCGTCGAGGCCTTCGAATCGTGGCAGGGCGCGGGGCTCACCCTGCGCGGCGACTTCCAGCCGGGCGCCGTCTACGACATCACGTTCAAGGCGACGCTGCAGTCCGAGGGCGGCTCGGCGCTTGGCCGCGAGGTGCGCCGGCGCGTCCAGTTCCCGCACCGCGCGCCGTCGCTGGCGATCGGGCTCGACGGGCGCTACCTCTCGCCGCGCGGCCCGCTGGCCGTGCCGCTCACCGCGGTCAACGTCCGCGAATGCAACGTGTCCGCCCGGCCGCTGCTGCGGCGCAATCTCGTCCACTTCGCGATGCGCGAGGCGGGACGGTTCTCCTCGACCTACGTCGACGACGCGCGCGACGCGGCGGACCAGCTCACCGGCACGGCGTCGAACCGGGTCGTCCGCTTCCCCGACCGCCGCAACGAGACGCAACGGCTTCCGGTCGACCTGCGCGACTTCGCCGCGGACCGCGCGCTCGGCGCCTGGCTGGTCACCGCCGACGCACGCGACGTGCCGCCCGCGCACCGGCTGGTGGTCGTGACCGACCTGGGCCTGAGCGTGAAGCGCGGCCGCAGCGGCGCCCTCGTGTGGGTCACGTCCCTCCGCGACGCCACGCCGGTCGCGGGCGCGAAGGTGACGGTCCTCGGCAACAACAACGCGGAGCTGGGGCAGGGAGTCAGCGACGCCGACGGCCTGGCGCTCGTTCCGCTGCGCGACGACGCCGAGATCGAGCCGTTCCTTGCGGTTGCGGAGAAGGGCGGCGATCTCTCCTTCCTGCGGCTCCCGGGCTCGGAGGTGGTGCAGGAAAAGGACGTCGACGGCCGGCCCTACCTCGCCGCCGGCTTCGAGGCGTTCGTCTTCACCGACCGCGGCATCTACCGGCCGGGCGAGACGGTCCGCGTCAAGGCACTGGTCCGCAACCGCGAGATGCAGGCACCGGATCCGTTCCCGACCGTGCTGCGCGTGCGCCGGCCCGACGGCCGCATCGTCCGCGACCTGCCCGTCATGCTGGACGATCTCGGCGCCGCCGAGGCGGCGGTGCGCATCGAGGAGTTCCTCCCGACCGGCCTCTACAGCTTCGAACTCGAGGTGCCGGGCACATTCAAGGTGCTGGGCTGGACCTCGGTGGCGGTCGAGGACTTCGTGCCGCCGCAGATCGAAGCGTCGGCGACGCTCCCGGCGGGCCGCCTCGCCGCCGGTGCGGGGATCGCGATCGGGAGTTCCGCGCGCCACCTGTTCGGCCGCGCGGCGGACGGCCTCGCCGCGGAGGCCCGGGCGCGATTCGAGCCGGCGCCGTTCGAACCGAAGGGGTGGGACGGGTGGTCCTTCGGCGACGCCGAACGCTCGTTCCCGGCCCGCCCGCACGAACTCGGCCGCAAGGCGCTCGACGGGGAGGGGCGCGCGGAGTGGAACGTGAAGGCCGATCCCGCGTGGCGTCCGCCGGCGGCGCTGCGGCTGGTCGCGGGGGTCACGGTCTTCGAAGCCAGCGGGCGCCCGGTGTCCGCGGTTGCGACGGCGCCCCTGGACGTCTATCCCTACTACCTCGGCCTCAAGCCCGCGCGCGAAGGCGGGCACCTCCGCGTCGGCGAGCCGCTCCAGGTGGCCGTCGCCGCCGTCGCGCCGGACGGCGCGAAGGCCGCCGGGCCGGCGTCCGTGAAGGCGACGGTCGCCCGCATCGACTGGTCCGGCGCGCTGCGCCGCAACCCGGACGGCACCTGGTCGTGGAGGTCCGAGCGCACGCTGACGACGATCGCGCGGCAGGATCTCGAGCTGGCGGCCGGCGCGGGCGGATTCACGCTCCGCGTCGAGCACGCCGGCGACTACCTCGTGTCGGTCGAGGGCCCGAAGGGCGTCGCCTCCAGCCTCCGGTTCTTCGCCGCCGCGGCGGACGCCCGGTGGGTGGACTGGTCCAAGGAGAAGCCGGACCTGGTCCGGCTGGAGTCGGACAAGACGTCGTATGCCCCCGGCGACCTCGCGCGGATCGCGATCAAGGCGCCGTTCGCGGGCCTGGCGCTCGTGACGCTGGAATCGGACCGCGTCCTCGAGCGGCGCGTGATCCGCCTCGCCGGCACCGCCCACTCGGTCGAGTTCACGATGAAGCCGGAATACGGCCCGAACGTCTACTGCGGCGTCACGCTGCTCCGCCCGGCGAAACCCGAGCCGGTCTGGTCCGCCCACCGCGCCGCCGGGTTCGTGTCGCTGACGGTCGTTCCACCCGGCCGCCGCCTCGCCGTCGGCGTCGAGGCGCCGGAGACGATCCGCCCGGGCACGCGGCTGGACGCGCGGCTGTCGGTCCAGGACGAGGCCGGCGCGCCGGCCGATGCGGCCGTCGTCGTCGCGGCGGTGGACGAGGGCATCTGCCGGCTGACGGACTTCGCGACGCCCGACCCGCTGGCCTTCTTCCTCGGCCGGCGCGCGCTGGCGGTGGAGATGTTCGACCTCTTCCGCGACCTGATGCCGCTCCTCGAGGACAGCGCGGCGGGCGCCTCGCACACCGCCGGCGGCGAGGGCGCGGCCCTGCAGCGGCGGCTCAACCCGATCCGCGCCTCGCGCTTCCGCCCGGTCGCGCTGTGGGCCTCCGGCCTGCGGACCGGGACCAACGGCGCCGCGGTTGCCTCGTTCGATGTGCCCGAGTTCACCGGCCGGCTGCGGCTGATGGCCGTCGCGTTCGACCGCACGCGCGCGGGCTGCGCGACCGGCGCGGTGACGGTGAAGCGCCCGCTCGTCGTCCAGGCCGGCCTGCCGCGATTCCTCGCGCCCGGCGACCGGTGCGACATGAGCGTGCAGATCTTCAATGAAACGGACGCGAACATCACGGCCCGCGTGCGCGTGACGACGCAGGGCCCGCTGGCCGCCGGCCGCGGCGAGGCGACGCTGGATCTCGCGGCGGGCGCGGCCGGCCCCGTGACCATCCCGATGACCGCCGGCGCGGCGCCGGGCAAGGCGTTGTGCGCGGTCGAGGTGACGGCGGGCGGCGAACGCTACGCCGAGACGATCGAGCTGGCCGTGCGCCCGGCGGCGCCGCGCGAGTCGCGGGCCGCGGTCGGGGCCGTCGCCTCCGGGCGCGAGACGCGGATCGAGGCGCCGGAGGGCTGGGTGCCCGAGTCGCTCGACTTCGAGGTGTGGGCCTCGGCCCGGCCGGAGATCGGCCTCGCCGGCGGGCTCGACTACCTCATGCGCTATCCCTACGGCTGCCTCGAACAGACGACCAGCTCGGCGTTCCCGCTTCTCGTGCTTCCGGACCTCGTCAACGCCGCCCGGCCCGGCGCGATGGGGAAGGAGGACGCCGACGACTTCCTCCGCGCGGGCATCGAGCGGATCCTCTCGATGCAGATGGCCGACGGCGGCTTCCACCCGTGGCCCAACGTCGGCGACGGGGCCGACTGGACCGCCACCTACGCGACGCACTTCCTCGTCGAGGCCCGCCGCGCGCGCCACGCCGTGCCGGAGGACCGCCTCGACGCCGCGCTCGACGCCCTCCGCACCCGGCTCGAGGCCGCCGGACCGACCGACGCCGATCCCGGCAACGCCGCGTGGCAGGACGACCAGGAGCGGCGCGCCTACATCTGCGAGGTCCTCGCCCGCGCCGGGAAGCCCGAGCCCGGCTGGACCGCCCGCCTGCTGGAGCAGTCCGCCCGCCTCCGCCCGTCCTCGCGCGCGCACCTCGCCGCGGCGCTGATCCTCGGCGGCCGCCCGCGCGACGCCGCCCCTCTGCTTCGCGGCATCGAGCCGGCCGGCGGGGCCGACACCCGGCGCGCCGGCGGCTGCTTCAACAGCCGCGTCCGCGACGCCGCGCTCGCGCTGCTCGCGTGGGTCGAGGTCGATCCGTCCGCCCCCGAGGCCGCGGCCTTCGCGAAGCAGGTGCAGGACGCGCGCCGCGACGGACGCTGGGCGACGACGCAGGAGAACGCGATCGCCCTCCTCGCCCTCGGGCGCTACATCGCCGCGCAACCGCGCGAGACCGAGCCCTTCCGCGCCGCGCTCCAGCCGAGCGAGGGCGCCGGAACCAACGCAACGGAGCGGGCGCTCGTCCGGTGGACGCCCGGCGCGCCGGGCCGCGCCCGCTGGGTGCGCATCGAGAACGAAGGCCCCGGCCGCTGCTACTTCGGCGCGACGGTCTCCGGCGTGCCCGCCGCGGGCACGGTGGTCGAGGAGGACCGCGGACTCCGGGTGCGCCGCGCCTTCCTGCGGTTCGACGGCCGGCCGTGGGAGGGGATGACGTTCCGCCAGGGCGACCTGGTCGTCGTCCGGCTGGAGATCGCCGTGGATCCGGCCGTCGCGCCGCTCGAGAACGTCGTGATCGAAGAGCTCCTGCCCGCGGGCTTCGAGATCGAGAATCCGTCGTTCGAAGTCGCCAACCAGGCGCCCTGGCTCGGCGAGCGGCGGAACTGGATGATCCACCGCGACGTCCGCGACGACCGCCTCGTGCTCTTCCCGCGCCCGGTCACCGGCACACCCGGCGACCCCCAGACGTGGCATTACACCGTCCGCGCCGTCACCCCGGGGCGCTTCGTCGTGCCCCCGCTCCGCGCCGAGGCGATGTATGATCCGTCGATCCGCGGCACGCACGGAAAGGCGGAGATCGAGGTGAAGCCCTAGGAAGAACGCCGAGCATCGAACGCCGAACATCGAACACCGAACATCGAACGGCGGACGCAACGCCCAACAACCAACAGCCAACAGACACTGGCCACCCGACACTGGCCGTCCGACACGAGCCCCCCTGGCACCCGACATGAACCCGAAACGCGAAGCCCGGAACTTGAGACTCCTCCTCCCGGTCCTGCTGGCTGCATC
>Ga0194113_10000379_pt1 | contig 57138 bp, 53 predicted proteins | sample TA2MahC200mmetaG_FD_146193 | JGI IMG/M metagenome (GOLD analysis project Ga0194113, IMG submission 146193) | Freshwater microbial communities from Lake Tanganyika, Tanzania - TA2015017 Mahale Deep Cast 200m | ecosystem: Environmental > Aquatic > Freshwater > Lake | place: Tanzania: Lake...
GGCGCTATCACTGCCTTAGCTTTGGTTAATTTGACGAAATCTGGAATCAGTTGCGCTACGCCCGGAGATTCGCCTAAGGAAAATAAAAGTTCAGCAGCGGGTAAGTTATCAGGCAAAAATTCCTCTGGTTCATCTATCACAGAGGGCAAAAAAGGAGGCATGACGTAAGTCTCTATTCGCCAATCGTTGGGCGCGTTTTTGATTATATTTGCGACTATGCGCTTTCCCCACTCTTTTTGGAAAATGGCGAAAATTCTCATTATTCAGCCTCTTTGCATTAGAATAGAGTCAATTGTTGTGCTTCAAATCTTTCATCAAACGCAATATCTTGCAAATCACTTCTGGCATCAAGATTATTTTGAAAAATGAACTTTGATATATTTTGCATAGCCTCATCTAAAACATCGCTAAACGTTTTATAAACAAGTTTTTCGCAACAACTTCCCAACTTTAACGCTTCACCCATAATGTAAAGGAATAACTTATCTTCAGTTATTTGCGAAATCGCTTCTAATGAAATCAATTTCCTTTCAACAGAAGCACAAACGGTATCAGTTGAAGAAACAGCGTTACCCGACGCTGTAGTTTCCTTCTCACAAATAATTACTAAATCCATATCTAAGGACTGTTTATCGCGGACATGCGGATTGACTTTGTATTCGCTGACAACAGGGAAATAATCGGAAACGACGAAGCCGCTATCGACAATCGCTTTCAGGATAATCCACCATGCTTGCCGTTTTTTATGATGAAAGGTAAATATCATCTGTCCAGTGTCTTTGAGCACCCGCTGGCATTCTTTAAAAACTTCGGTTATGAGACGTTGATAATCCTCTTCGTTTTTCTCCATTCCAGCGTTTACAATGGCTTCATTTTTGATTGGCACATGGTCTACAGAAAAATAGGGCAAAAGATTAAATAATTTGAGCCATACGAAAAAAAAGTTAGATAGTTCTGAATAGTGAATATTATCGTGATAAGGTGGGTCAGTAATCACATAGTCAACGGAGTTGTCAGGTATTTGAGGCAGAGAAGAAGAGTCGTGGCAATTTAACCAAACAGCGCGCGGAGTGGATTTTAGTTCATCGAAACTCTTCACAAATTGCGCAGAGATTTTTTCATTTTTCGAGTATATGGTATGAATCTTTCCAGCGGCATTTTTATATTTATCAAATGGGCGTTTACAGTATTTTTTGGCCTGCACATAACGGTTATAACAATTGACGAATGTGCCTGCTCCTTCATTGGAAACTCCCCACACACAATTTTCGACGGGCGTTGTCGTGAGCGGCAAAGCATGATAGTTGAACAAGTGGTGAAGTTTTCGGTTTGGATAATTGTAGGGCGTCATCATATTGTTGTATTCCAACGAATTAGAAAAAATGGTAATGAATGCTTCATGATAACTTTGTTCTGGAATTGCCTGGATTGCTTCAAATAAGATGTTAAACGCTATAATTTGCCTTGCATTGAATACCTGGTAATAGTGCGTAAATTTATGTGCCAGCCAACGCGCAGAGGAAGAACCATGAGGAATTTCCTGCCGGGGAAATAAAAGCATATTTTTTGATTGCTCAAATTGTTCTTCCAATTCAGCAATTTTGGCGAAGTCATGTTTATCTGGGGCTTTGTACAAACGTTGATTACAACATGGGCAAAAATATTCAATTGCAATCATCTTTTCGTATAATTCATGGCCGCTCTGAATAGTTTCAATTAACGAAAAATTCTTTGTTTTGCAATGTGAACAAGAGTAATATCCTTCGTTGAATATCTCATCATCAGGATGGAAAACCATTGAGCAATGTTCGCAATTGCAACTCGGCAGGAGCCTCGCTCTCCCACTATCGCCTCCGTAAAATTTATTGAGCGCATGACAACCAGGGCATACAACAACGGCGGGATTTGTCCGTGAAATCTTCTGATTGCGTTTCATCCCTGCATTGAGGAAATATCGCTTGAATAGATACACAGGTTTTCTACAATTAGGGCAATTTACATAACGCACCCAAAACGTATACATTCCATCTGCGTCAGAACCACATACACTGCATAGCGTTTTATACAATAATTTAATTTTCTCGCCTGCTGTTTTTTCTAATTGCGCGAAATAGGTTTGTAATCTTTCGATATCAATATCTTTCAATGTCTCCTGCACAATCCAGTGAGAAACGGGATTAATATCACAGCCGATAACTTTTGCTCCCATGCGATTGGCTTCGACAAGAGTAGTTCCGCCGCCCATGAATGGGTCGAAAATCACGATGTCGCTCAAATCGTGGCTATGAAAATATTTGCTTTCGCGGCTTAATTGTGTCGTTCCAATGTTTTGAAACAGTTGTTCACGTTGTTCTTTTTGGACTGCAAGAAGAATAATCGTCCTAAACAAAGCGCCAGACCGTCGCGCCCACCATTTGTGTAGGGAATAGACAGGGCGGTAATATTGTCTTTTGCCTGTTTCCTCTTGCGCTAACTTTGTAATCATATCCTCGGTGAATATATTGGGAATAAAATTTATTTTATTCATTAAATCGTAGCCGTCTATTACATCTTTAGCTTGTCACAGCCGATTTTCGTCGTATGCCCTCAATCAAAAGAACATTCACTAACGTCTCAATGGATACTCCTTGTGCATGGGCGCGTTGCGTGAGTTCGTCCGCGATTTCGGGGAGAATTGCAACACGAACTGCTCGCTTGTGCGGGGTTTCAAAGCGAAACCACTCCCCATCATCTTCCATGAAATCAGCGGTATCAAGGTTATCCCAGAATGCAACTTCCTCCTCATAAGTCTTGAATTCTGGCACTTGTAACTTTTTCATTTTCTCAGCCTCCTGAAATTTCGTTTTTCGCCACGCGAATCGCCGCTCGCCGATTCAGTTCTAAGGCTTCCAAAAGTGTGAACCTCAGAGTATCAAGCAGATCTTCTCTTGTTTTTTCTTGACAGTTGACCCCGGGGATTTCTTCAATCCATCCAATCCACCAATCCCCGCGTTGTTGGATAATGGCGGTATAGGTTTGGTTCATTTTAACCTCCATAACATTCTGACTTGTTTGCAATTTCAGTAGGGGGGCATTGCCCCATGCGCGTCAAGTTAAGGTAAATCACATAGACATAATGCCATTCCTCCCCCTTGATGGGGGAGGCTAGGTGGGGGTGAAATACCGCGTGTGGTGAAATACCACACCCTCCCCTAGCCCCTCCCGTCAAGGGAGGGGAAAGGGAAGGATGCTTAACTTGACGCCTATGGGGCATTGCCCACCCTACGACTGAACATTTGGAGAAGCGTGGATGTTTCCAACTGCAACACTTTGTTAGACCATTATACGAATACTGCTGGCGATACATGAAATCGCGCAGCTAAGGCGCGAATATGCTTGACTGTAAGTTCACGTTTGCCATTGAGAATCTCTAAAACAATGTCCGATGTACCCAGCTCTGGAAGGTCTGACGGTTCAAGTTGATGCTCCTCAATCAAGAACTGGAGCATCTCAACACCACTACACTCAGGCATTGGATAATACTTCTCTTCATAAGCATGTATTACAACACCGAGTGTATCCAAAAGTTCATACAAGGGATGTTGCTCATTCGTGCCAACTTCATCTATTAGAGCGTTGAGCCGCTCAATAGCCAGGTCATATTCGTGTTCATTGCGAATAGAAAAGAGAGGGCGAACTACGTCCCAGTAAGCCTGAATGTCCTCTGCAATCATGTTCATTTCTTCCATCCTCCTTTATCATATTCTGTGTGAGTCAACACATGGCGGATGTAGACCTTGCCTTGATTGAAATGTATTGAAGCGATTAGTCGATATTTGTTGCCACCAATATTGAATACAATCAAGTCACCCACCTTGTCAGCGCCTGGAAATATAGCCCGCAGTTCAGATAAGTTTCCGAAGTCTTGTTTTTCCATGATTTTGAACCAACGAGAAAGTGGGGCTTTACTATCCGGGTATCTCTCCCAGAACTCCCGCAGAGCTTTCCGACTGATTACGTGCATAATTGCTATGACCTCAATATGAGTTAAGTCAATTTGAAAAAGTCAGAGATGTGATTCGGTTGTTACCACCTTTTCTAATACCTCTTGTACGTAGGTCTCCATACTTACATGACGACGAGCGGCTTCCAGAGCAAGACGACGGTGCAGTTCAGGACTTATCTGGATTACTAATTTGCCTGAAAATGGCTTTTCTGGTTCTCTCCCTTGTTCGCGGCAAAACTCAAGGTATTCCTCAACCGATTTGTGCATTTCTTCCCGGAGTTCCGCTACCGATGAGCCGTAGAAGGTGATAACGTCGTTTATGTTGATTACTGTTCCGTGAAAGAAGTCAATTTCAGGGTCAAACTCGACAACTCCGATATAACCTTTGTATTCAATCATGGTGTAATCCCCACACTTTCTAAAAATCTTCGTAGGTCTCTCACTGCGCCCTTATCCATATTCGGACTCGGATGTGGGCGGTGAAATACAGCAATTCTATCATTAAGCCGCTGCGTTTACGAAGTAAACCAGTCCTCACAGCCACCCTCGACCCGGTGCGTTCACTGATGATTGCTCCCAAAGCTTTCAGCAATGCTTCAACATCTCGCCATTTGATATTGCCCGATATAGGCTGTGAAAAGATTGCGTTGAGCGTTCTTCGATGACACTTATTCATGATGACATACCATTGGCTGAAAATTAGATAAGTCCTTTTTTAGTCAGAACATCTATGTAGTCCTCATGCTCAAAAGGACAACGAATAGCATCTCTCATTTGTGTCTCATTTAATTTGAGTTGCGTGCGGAATTTGTCCGCAATTTTCCCTGGCATATCTCCAGTTCCCTTGGAATGACGAGTCGCAAAAACATATTTCCTATTGTGGTAATACTTCCAAATGATATCCTTGCTTTTTCCGGCGGGGACAAATCCAAGTTTTTCTAAAACCTTTATAGCCTCTCTCTTTTTGATATTCAATCTTGATTCTCCTCAATAATCTGTTTCAGGAAAGCATAATGCTGAGACGTAAGCAAGCCCAAATTTCCTTCGTTATCTTTTAATGTCTCGTAGTATTCTACAATAGCATCACATAAATCGGAAAGAGCTTCTTGTATATCCGCACCGGTACCGTACATATCAATATCATGATACGTAGCAATAACTATATCATCATCGTGCTCAATCAAAATTGGAATTGGGCAGCGAAGGCGATAAAACGGATGTTGGAGGTTTTGAATGAAAATCGTATATGACTGGGGGACAATAAAATTTTCTAATTTGTTGGAAATCGATTCTATTTTTTCAAGCCTGCTACTTATATCATTCAATGATTGTTGAATTTCCATAGCTCATATATCCTCGAATGGTTCTATATTTCAAAATGGAAGGCAATTTTCGCCGCCTTTCATAAAAATATTAGAACGATTGGTATGAATCATACCAATTTGCAATGCATAATAACGTAATGCATGATGCGTAGTTAAGTTTTGTGGATTTTTCCATCGGTCTTCAATTAATTGCAACATCTTGTCAGTCCTGCCGTAACGCAAAGGATTCAACCCACCGCAAACTCGGTATACGGGCGGACCTTGGGATGATGAAAGCCTAACACGATGTCCTCTTTGGGAACACCGGCTTCGAGCAAATCGGTAGCAACTCCTTCTTCAGTGTTATCTCTCTGAATCCAGATTTTGCTGCCGATGATGTCAATGTGAATGATAACATCGTGAGTATACTTCTTACCTTCCCAACCAATGTCTATTAACATATAGCTTTGTTGTTGGTCATCAAACAACGTGTGCATTGAAGTCACACCGCCGCGTGCAAAAAAGTTGGCATTCCCATTGAAAACAGTTCTTTTAGGGTTGTTCAACGGACCAAATCCGCCGAAAATAGCTATTTCTTGGAACTTAGCAGCACCGAAATACACATCGTCGGTAAAAACACAGTTTTTACAAATAACCCTTTTATCAATAGGATATTTACAATCTTCATCACGTTCAATACCCGCCTTAGAAATATCCACTTCTCCCTTAATCTTACAATCAACTAACTCCACCTTTTCACAATTCCCAGTAAGGGCAGCAAGAAACTCTTCTGCCGTGATTGTCTCTCTATGCTTTTCCATAGGTAGTCATCTGAGTCCTTTGGAAGCTAAATCCGTTTTCTGGTGTAATTAATCTCTATCTTTACTTTGCGACAATGAATCTTCCAATACTTTGCTATTATGGTTCTCTTTCTCCAGTTCCCTCCGTAACGTAAGTATCCATGACCCAACCTTTTTTACCATCATCAACACATTCAACATGATACCATTTATAAGTTCGGGTTGTTCCCGGCACCGTAAACATAGTTGTTCCCAACACCCGCGCTTGGACTACCCTCTTCATGCTATCTATCACTCTGGCGTTTGCGGCACCGCCGCCGGGACGTTCCCAAAACAAGATAGCATTTCCTTGATAGGGACTAAGTGTGACTATAGGCAACTGTGCCGATGTTTTCTGGTTTTCCTCAGTTTTTTGAGGCTTATTGGTGTCTTTGTCAATTTCAACCGATATTGTCTGCTCCTTTCCCACTTTCCCTGCCCAAATTCTCATCGATCCGAATGGAATTGAGTTTGCCTCTCTAATCTGAAATACATTGGTTTCTATATTCTGCTCAACAAGCCTTCTAATAGTGGAGTCTACCTCCAAACTTAATCCAGCCGTCGAAGAAATTGAGTTCAAGAATGAATATACAAGTTGAAAATCTGTTGATATGAGTTTTGGTCGTTCAAAGAACATCAAACCCCCACCTGTAAGTTTCCCATTTGAAGTAGTTATCTCGACAGACACCGTAGGATTCACATCAATATCATAACTATTGTTAGTGCCACCTGAACGAAGATCCCAACTTCTATCAAAACTGCAATTATAGGTTCTACAGAATTCACTTCTCTCAAACTCCGAAAGTATTAACTTGTCGGGCGGAACTGTCGCTTCTTGTTGAGCCATAATAGATTTAACCTTTTCCTTTTTCTTTTCTTGAGATTCACATCCAAGAATCATCATTCCTACGAAACACAACACTATGAAACAGAAAGTTCTATTTTTCATTAGTCTATCCTTGGCATATATTCATCTTCTGCCTAACGATGGGCGTCAGGCGCGGCTGGAAGCCGTCGCCTGAACGCCGTTGTTAGGTGGTGTCTTGGAGGACACATACTTGGAGAGCACATGGTCCCTGCGGACGTTGCCCAAGATCAAACTCGACGGACGTGCCCGGTTTCAATGCGGGCAGATCACTTCTTGTCACTTGAGACGAGTGCATAAATACATCCTTGTTTTCGGCCGTAGCGATGAACCCATAGCACTTCTCACGATCGAACCACACAATTTTTCCTCGTTGCCGCTGACGCATCCGAGACTCGGCGAGATACTCATCGATCAGGCTTGCTGCTCGAGCGAATGGTATTTCAAAGAACTCACGGTCAGGCCTGATACGGTATTGGCTCAAGAGTGCAAAAATCTCACGTTCGGCATCTGCCGCGTGTTTGACCCGGAATACGCGCCGCGCTGAGAACGGAATCAGCACTCCCGTTGCTGAATTAATTTCCTTTACTCGTTGAGATACAGAACGGCGTGTCATGCCGATTTTAAGGATGGTTGGTTGCTCACGTGTTGAGAGAATATACACCCATCCGGCATCATCGGAACCACTGCGCGAATTTAGATCGGTCTGATAGTTGTCGAGATATTGAAGAAGATTATTGTCAATGAGCCGCTGTTTCGCGGATTCCACAGCCTCGTGATCATTGGCGATAAGTGAGCGACGCAGGGTCTGGAGGTTATTAACTATTTGCCGCATGTGTTTGTGCGGCGGTTCCCCAAACTCTGTGAAAACGCTGAACCAGTCCCATTGATCTTGGCGCAAGCAGCGATTAAACATCCCTTTGAGTTCACTAAGGTCGTCTAGGGGGACTCTCTGCGGCTCAATATTGCCATCGAATAGATCTAGAGCGGTTTGAACAGCTGCATCGTAGCGTCGTTGCATTCGCGACGATATCGGAGCCATGCCGAACCCCCATCTCGCGATGGGTTTTCGTTCTTTCATTTCATTCACCCTACTCTTTAACATCTAATTGTGATTATACGGAAAAATTTCCGTATAACATAAATATTCAGAAATTTTTCCGTATGCCTATCAAAACAATTTCTAAAATATCCAATCTTCCAAGGAAGCGTCAACAAATTTTCGCGGCGATTTGAAACATGCCAACTGTTAGAAAAGTCCCTTTACTTTTCCAGTTTCTACATCTACATCGATGTTTCTGAATGCGGGGTCTGAGGCTGTGCCGGGCATGAGTTTAATAGCGCCGGCTACTGGCACGATGAAGCCTGCTCCTTTGTAGATGAGTATGTCACTGATGGGCAGTTCCCAGTCTTTAGGACGGCCCTTAATGTCGGGGTCATGCGAAAGGCTCAGGTGCGTCTTAACCATACAGGTGCCAAGTTTTCCTGCATCTGGGTCAGCCTCAAACATCTTAGCTTTTGCCAGAGCAGTGTCGGTGTAGGTTACACCACTTGCTCCGTACACCTCTTTCGCAATCAATGCAATTCTCTTTCTGAGCGGCGTATCCAATTCGTAGAGGAAATGGAAATCGTTCTCTTCATTGCAGGCTGAAACTACTGCTTCTGCCAATTCAATTGCTCCTTCGCCACCTTTTAACCAATGTTCTGAGAATGCACAGAGAGCACCGTTTTCTTCGGCTATTTTCCTTACGAGCGCAACTTCAGCTTTTGTATCTGTATGGAAGCTGTTAATGCAAACCACTGGTCGTACTCCACTCTTTTTGACTGTTTCAATATGGGAAATTAAATTATCACAGCCGGCTTCCAGCAGTTGTAGATTTTCTTTCTTATAGACGTCATCTAAGGGAATACCCGGTTTTACTGTTGGCCCACCGCCATGCATTTTAAGCGCCCTAATTGTTGCGACAATAACGACGGCGTTTGGTTTAATGCCGGAGAATCGGCACTTGAGGTTCCAGAATTTTTCAAACCCGATATCAGCGCCAAATCCGCTCTCTGTTATATGGTAATCGCCTAATCGGACGCCAAGTTCATCGGCAATGATAGAACTTTGTCCAATAGCAATGTTGGCAAAGGGACCAGCATGTACAAACACCGGTTGCCCTTCAATGGTTTGCAACAGGTTGGGGTTAATAGCGTCAACCATCCAGGCGGTCATAGCGCCATCGACTTCTAAGTCTGCTGTGGTCACCTCATTTCCATTCTTACCATAGGCTACGACTATTTTGCCCATACGTTCGCGCAGGTCTTTTAGGTTCTTTGCTACGGCGAGTATGGCCATTAGTTCGCTTGATACGGTTATCTGAAAACCGGATTCCATCTCGTAGCCATCCATATCTCCGCCTTTTCCTATCGTTATGTTTCGCAAGGATTGGGCGCAGAAGTCAATTGCCCATTTCATTTCCACACGATTTGGGTCTATATCAAGCCGTTTCAGATTCCTCTTGGCCAGCATCTTATCACTGTAATTGCGCTCGTGCTGCAGCCTGGATGTTACGGCGACCATGGCCAGGTTGTGAGCATTCGTAATAGAATCGATATCACCCGTCAGACGGATAGAAAATTCAGTAAGAGGAATACATTGGGACAGACCACCTCCGGCCGCCGACCCCTTAATATTAAAGGTAGGGCCACCACTGGGCTGGCGTATTGCACCAACTACATTCTTGCCAATTTTCCCCAACCCCTGTATAAGTCCCATGGAGGTTGTCGTTTTACCTTCACCAAGGGGGGTAGGGGTTATGGCTGTTACATCCACATACTTACCCTGGGGTCTGTCTTTAAGACGGTTCATGGCTTGCATGAAATCCACTCTTCCCAGTCGTTTCCCAACAGGGATGAGTTCCTCTTCCTTTAAACCTAATTCACCCGCTAAAGTGGCGAAGGGTGTCATATTCTCTTCTGCCGCTTCAGCAATTTCCCAGTCTTTCATTTTTGTTGGGTCTAACTTAGTCATTCACTACTCCTTCATATATTATAATTAGAGAAACTGAGTTTCTCCAAGAAACTCAGTTTCTCGCCGTACTCATTTTTTCACACTACTACGATAAGCCGCTAAGAATGAATCGCTGTAAATCTGCTTATTCAGCAGCAATTCCGCCGTAATCATGGCATCCATCATTTCTTTGTCAAATGGGTCCATGATAGCCGCATCCAATCCCATCGCAATACACATAACGAGACAGGTGCGATTAATCAATTCTCTATCCTCTGTACCTTGCGAAACATTACTGAGACCAACCACAAAATGCGGCGCAGGGTCGGACAATAAACGAATTTGACTAATCGATTCAAGCACAAAATTGACCTGTGTTTGTGCGAATTTCACCGGTTGAATGATGGGGTCAATGAAAAGTTTTTCTACCGGATAACCCATCTCCATCGCAGTCATAACAATCATTCCAGCTAATTCTACTCGTCTATCCGTATCCTGCGGAACACCACGCGCATCCATTGTCAATGCAATTAGTGATGCATCATTTTCAATCGCTAATTGGAGATATTCTGCTAATCGTTCGGGGTCAGCCTGAGTAGAATTAATCATCGGCGGATTGCTGACAGCATCTAATCCCGCCTTGATAACCTCAAGCCTTGTGCTGTCTAATGACAACTGTGTGTCCGTTACCTCTTCAATGGTTTTGACCAGCCAGGCCATCGCCCGGCCTGGGCTAGCCGAAGCAGTCCCAACATTGACATCAAGAATATTCGCTCCTGCTTCAATTTCGTCAAGCGCCAACTTTTGAACTACTTCTTTATTTTTCTTTCTGATAGCATTTTTAACATCAGTAAACATGCCATTAATTCGTTCGCCTATTACAATCATTTCAATCCCTCCATATTCTGGTGATGCGATTTCTTCATTTAGGAGAAAATTTTAAGGAAAGAGAAAACGTAAAACGTGAAACGTGATTAGACTAATCGAAACAAAATTCACGTTTCACGCATCACGTTTCACGCTTTATCTTTACAACAAAAAAGTCGATAACTGAAAAAGTCTATAAACCACCAGCGTTCATAAACTCATCAATATAATTTTTCACCTGTTTTATTGCTTCAGGATGGCACATCGTCAAAATATCTGCTCCAGCCTGTAAATATCCAACAGCAGTTGCGGCTTCCCAAGCGGTAACGCGTTCGGCATGGGAGCCCCACTGCGGAAATTCTTCCAATGTGGCTTTGACTTCCTTGGCACGCTGTACTTCCCAGCCAACTACCGCGAGCATTGGCATTGCCATCATTCGGTCACCTCCTAACGCAGCGAGGCGAGTACGTTCCATAATAGAATACGCATATTCAAATCCGTATCCTAATGCGCCGTTGGTCGGGTAGATGACAATTCTGTCCGCCGGCAAATCCATATCGGACAACAAAATATTCACTTGCTTACAGATATTGATGTCCAATGGTGATTCTCCGATAACACTGTGCCCATCGGCAATACAAGTGGCGGCTAATGTTTTATAATTTTCCTGCTTGGCGGAGCCAAAGAGACATCGTTCGCCAGCCAATGCCTGACTGCATGCGGGATACAATTTGTTATTGGTTTCATCATCCGCTAAAGGCCATACTATCATCGGAATATCCACTGCTTTTTTAATGGCTTTTGCCAGTTCTGCGCATTCTTCCGGCGCCACTTTCTGGGAATCAGGTTTCAGCAGTCGCAAACAAATCAGGTCAGCGCCCCACTCGTCCTGTCCCTTTTTCGCCCATGCGACGGGGTCATTTGCAACCTCTTGCAAAACGTCGAGTAGTGGTTTTGGCCAACCGTCTGGAATCATATCATATACTTCCAAAGCAACCACCGGACGATTCGGCATTTTGCCTTCATCATGAAGAAATGGTAATGTTGTTTCACCACCAACTTGAACAGATTTATCACCTTTGCCAATGGTGACAACGTTTACACTGCTACTCCATTTCTCAGTAACCTTCTGTACAGGCATAATTTTAACTCCTTATTGTATTTCATAAAGTGTATAGCCGCTGATTGCCAGAAAACGCTGGTTGGGAACGTTCTATAATCAGCGCGGTCTTAGAACCGGCGGCTCTATTATTCTATTCCTATTTGGGATGGCACTAATGAAACAGTTTGCCGTCCATAATTAATTTCCAGTCTCATGTTCTGGAACATTCCTGCGCCGATGAGTCCATCTTCTAATTCGGTAATGTACACATTGACATCCCTTGATGGCAAATTACCTATTTGGCATTGCCCACGAAAGTATAATTCTTTATTAATGCTACCATCGGCAAGTTGAACAAATCTATAGCCTCCCAAAGGCAATCCAAGAGAAACAGCGGTAGATACAGGAAGACAAATATCACTATCAAATCCTGTATCAACTGTTAATATTACCTGGAGAGTTCCATAATGTCCGGTTACCTGAACAGATATAACAGTTTGAGCTTCGTCATCAAAATATCCGCAAATCATTTTTAAATTCCTTTTGCTCTAAATCCCATTGGTCTCGCACGTGCTGGAAAGCGATGAACAGCTAACGTTCCAACTCGAAGCACGACGTTCAATTCATCTGGGTATTTTTCATAGAATGTCTTTTCTACTTCCTTTAGATCTTTACCAAGAAAATAATCTCCGCTATCTGGTTCGATTATCAGAATTTCGCCCCAATGGTCGCGTTCCAATTCAATTCTCATCTTGGCATAAATAGCCTCTGCTTTCTCAACGAATTTTCGCAAATTGATACGATGCGCCTCATCACTTCGCGCCATTTTCTAACCCTCCTTTCTCCCGCGCAATCTTTAGTAATTCCCGAACCGCCGCTCTTGCGGGTGAATCATCAGGAAGTAAAAGTAGTGACTTGCCCGCTAATTCGTATTCGACAATATTTTCATCTACTGGCACTGTGCCTAACAATTTAGATTTTATTTTTTCCGCTTCTGCTATGACGGGTTCAGGCAAATGTTCATGTGTGCGGTTAATTACGAGGTAAGCATCGCCAAGATTCAGGTTAAGCCCTTTGCTCATCTGATAAATTCTGCCAGCGGTCCGAACTCCTATCACGCTTTCGTCACTGATAATCAGCAACAAATCAACATTTCGTGTCGTGCGCCGGGAGAGATGTTCCATTCCAGCTTCATTATCCATGACTACATATTTATAATTTGAACTAAATTCGTCCATGATGCCGCGCAATAAATTATTGACGTAACAGTAACAATCTGGTCCTTCTGTTCGGCCCATCGCGAGCAAATCAAAACCTTTTTCTTCCACCAGGCACGTTTGTAAACGATATTGCATGTACCGATGTTTATCCATCCCACCGGGCAAGTCATACTTATGTTTTAACATATCCTCTCGAACATCGCCTAGGGTGTATTCTAATTTCACTCCGAGAGATTCATTTAGTGTTGAATTTGGGTCCGCGTCTACTGCTAAAATAGAACCGTTTTTTTCCGATAATAATTGAGCAATAATTAAACTGGCTATCGTTGTTTTTCCAGTTCCGCCTTTTCCTGCGACGGCGATTGTGTATGACATAATATATTACTCCTTCCTTTCCTTGTCTTTCATCCCTATCCTTAACGAAACAACAGGCAATGTAGCAAAAGAGCAAAGGGGCGCTATTGTTTAGTATTTTATATCAAAACATATTCTACTGGTTGGCGAAAGGAACTCGGCATTAGCTTTTTGATATTACAGAATATCTCAAATTATTTGTATGAGGTATGACTCTTTTTGATTATAGCTAACGACCTATTTCAGCAGCCCACTTGCCAGATCCGAAGACGGAGGCAAGTGGGTCTGCTGCAACATGGGGTTAGCTTTTCCGTCGCACATCGGACAGATTTGCAGCACTGCTGATAAGTCTGAGGTTCGCTTCTCTGCGATGAAATTCCTCCCACGCATCTCTCAAAAGTCGATCCGCAGGGAGTCCGCGGAAGTCGTTTCCTTCCTGCTCCATCACCTCAATGTCGGTCAGACGGATGGACATCAACTGCAAGAACTCAGAAACAAGCTGCTCAAACGTTGGATTAAAATGGTCAACGTGACTATTGGTGAATGAGAGTCGAGTACCTCGGAAGGGGCATGTAGCTCCAAGCTTTACGAAGCGCTCTTTGGCCGCCTGGATTTGCTGTTTGACCGAACTTCTCAAGGCTTCTAGGACAACTATTGCTTCCTTCTTCGGTGTAATGCAGTGAACCCAACTAATGTCGGTGTCTGTGCCATCTTCTCTCAGCAGGTGAAAATACCTATTCCCCTGTTCGTCACGCCGCACCTGAATAGCCTGTACCCCGCATCCTATCTTCTCTAAGTACCCGGTGTGATGCTTGAATAGCTCCAAACAGAAGGCTGTGTCTATTTCATTCAAACACTCGCCAAATCTGTACGGTGCAATGAGGGTGCGAATTCTGGTCTTGGCTGCTTCTCTAGAAGCGAAAGGCTCGGCCCCTATGATTATTGGGATTGCTCTGCTCATATGGCCTCCACAAAGCTAACTTAGGTTATTATACGGAAAAATTCCGTATAATATTTTTATTCAGAAATTTTTCCGTATATCTCTATTGAACCAATATGTAAAAAATTACTGGGCTATTTACCATTACTGCGCTGCTGAATACGACGTTGCTCGATACGTTTTAACCGTAATGTCTGGCGCAAATTCACCGACTCGTTGCATGACCTTCCGATATTCCGCATCTTCGCGCAATGCCTGAATTTTCTCTTCCTGGTCGGCTGCATCTTCAAAAGCAAACCACCACATAAATTCGCCCAATTGCCCGCCGATGTCGCATTGAAGCATTGCAATCTGTTTGATGCCATGCTTTTCCAAAAGTGGTAAAAACTCTTTTTCAGTCAATGTGTGCCATTCATGCAATTTATAGATTGGCACAGCGCCTGAGAGACATCTGTAAATCATGACTTTCGCCTCCTTTCGACTTTGCTTGAGTATAGCCGCTGATTTCCAGACAACGCTGATTTTGGGCGTACTATAATCAGCGTTGTCTGATAATCGGCGGCTCTAAGAGCCTGTCTGAAAAGTCCTAATTAATTGTCACACCAAATGTTAAAGGGTTTTCATTTCCTGGTAGAGGATCAAAATTTCCTCTTGTTGAAATTCCATTTTTAACGTTTCTTTGTATTTCTTCAGAAAGTTTTCTCCCAAAGCAGTTTCATCTCGAAAATCCAAAACAGTAAAGATACGAATTTCATCTGTGTAATTTCTCGTTTCCCCACGCCATCTTCCCTTTAGTGGAAAGATTTCTTGAACGAACGTTACTCCTCCAAATTCTTCAAAAAGTTTTTGCTCTACCCTGTCAAACTTTTCTCCTTCAATACGCCGCCTTGTACCATCTGGTTCGGGGTTATATTCCAATGGAAGATAGATGTCATACTTTCTGACGATTTGTATCACGTGGATTTTCTCCTTCAAGAGTATAAGGTAGATTTTTTTCTTTTAACACCTCAAGATGTTTCTCTGAGACGACGTAAAGATAATCTTTTGAAACGCGGTGTATCGGCCCAACTTGTCCCAGTGTTTCCCATACTTTTTCCCAATGTTCTTTTGGAATTCGGATGGTTGGCATACAACATTCCTCCTTTTCTATTCTCAAAAGTCAAATTTCAAGGGTTTAAAGCCGCCGCTTCCAAATCGTTAATGAACCGCTCTGCTATCCGTTTCCATCGTCCAAATTCCGCTTCTTCATTTCCTCTTGGATATTCAGAATGATAGAAATATTTGACATGCAAGGTGTCTACGATTCTTCTGAATCTTCTCGCAAATCGAGATGGTAAGTTCCTTCTCAGGTCGCCCCATCGGGTTTCTTCAGTATTTAAGTAGGTCATCACCGCTAACCGAGCAGCATCGAACAGAGTATTGAAAGCAGTTCGATAATGTCCCTCTCTCCGGGCTAAATCCGTGGTATCGCGAGCATCTACAAGGTAATCATCAGCATTTAATAAAACTTGCCTCGCTTCAGCATAAGTAGGAACAGGCATTTCTTTCACCATCCTTTTTACAATCTCTCCATCTCCGTAAATCAGTTTCCCCATTCCACCTACTGCCCACGCTATTCTATCGCCTATCTTTCCGTCTTTTTGGACCACTATCACATCTACATTCATCGGACAATCGGCTACTGCGTCCCAATATATGTCATATCGCCGTTTTTTTTGCGTCACAACAAGGATATCAATGTCTAAGGCTAACTGAGGAGCATAGACGGATGAACCGAATTGCACAATCTCTTCTATCTTTGTATCAACCTTCAGTAGAGATTCTTTGAGGGATTGAAGCATATTATGAACTTGAGACGAATTTCTTTTAGTGGACATAGAACAGTGGTGATGCGTAATGCGTAAAGCGTAAAACGTAATTATTACGTATTACGTATTACGTTTTAATTTTTTCTCCACCGACGGAAACAAACTCATAGCCGTATGTGGCAGGAATGTCGCGGCTGTGAACTGTTCCATGAAGGTATTGTCAGCAGATAATTCGATATAGGTCATTTTATTTGCTATCTCTTCTGCTCGTGCCAGGGACTTTGTCGAAAGCATCGCCATTTTTGCACCGGCTATCGAACTGTTGCCGATGAACCGATATTTTTCCAAAGGCAAGTCTGGTATAAGCCCGATTAGGACTGATTTTTCTATGTTAAGATAATTGCCGAATCCTCCGGCTATATAGACGTATTCAACGTCATCCCACGTCATGCCCATTTTTTCCATCATAACTTGCACAGCGGCATATACTGCCGCCTTCGAGCGCATCAGGTTGTCGATATCCGGTTGCGCGATGACGATATCTCCCAAACCGCCCGATGTTTCTTCCTTCCACGCTAAGATAAACTCTGGGCCCTCTTCGCCTTCTTGATATCGCGGTGTATTCCAATTCGGTTGGATTCTGCCAGACCTATCAATGACACCAGCACGGAACATTTCGCCCAAAGCGTCTATCAATCCAGAACCACAGATTCCACGGGGTCTATCGTTTTCAATAGTTGAGTATTTAACGTCATAATTTGAGCCGCTAATTGTCACCCTCTGAATAGCGCCTCTGCCCGCGCGCATGCCGTACCGGATACCACTGCCTTCAAAAGCAGGGCCGCAAGAACAACTACAACAGACCAACCATTCTTTGTTTCCTAACACCATCTCACCGTTAGTGCCGATGTCAATGAATAAGCAAATTTCTTCCGCTTCTGAGATTCCGGACGCTAATGCACCAGCAGTGATGTCGCCGCCGACGTAGCTTGATACACCGGGCATACAACTGAGCAATCCTCGGCGATTTATTCGTATTCCGGCTTCTGCCGCCCGAATCACGGGAAAAAAGTTCGCGGTCGGCACATAAGGTTCACGACGGATATACGTCGGGTCAACTCCTAAAAACAGGTGCGTCATAGTCGCGTTGCCAGCGCACATCACACATGTGACATCGTTGATGTCTATTTTGTTTCGGCGCGTCAAGGACACAATAAGTCCGTTTATATCGTCTATTACGGCTTTATGTAGTATATCCAGACCGTTTTTTTCCGCCGCGTAAATTATCCTTGTAATTACATCAGCGCCGTGTTCTCTCTGGTTATTGCCCGTAGCCGCGGTGCCTATTGTCTTTCGAGCATGCAGGTCAACTAAATGCGCTGCTATTGTCGTCGTGCCGATATCGACCGCAACACCGTAGTTTTTAGCAGAAGTATCCCCAGCTTCCATCAGGATAAGCTCAGTTGTGCCACCGCGTTTACCCAACAGAACTGTCAAAGCCCAATTATTTTCACGCAAAAATTTTCCTAAATTCTTCAGATTTGCCAGGCCGACCTGCATAATGGGAATTTGACGGCCTCTTCGGATTTCTCTGAAAAGACGTTCAAGGTCATCGGCGCTATCTTGTATAGTCGGTGGAGACAGCGAAAGATGCAACTTGGCTGTCAAAGAAGGAAAAGGGTAGGTAAAAATTAGAGGGAATTGTGCTCTATCAGAAAGTTGCGGCTGGAACTCAACTTCTTCTCGTTCAAGCTCTTCTTCAATAATCTCTTCTTGACCAATCAAAAATTGTTCATCTTCGAGCCGAGATTCGGGGGGAATTTCAACTTCCAAATCGCTATGCACTAAGGTCATGCAAGCCAGGACATAGTTTTGTTGGCGTTCCCTTCGGTCGATGAATTTTGTCGGTTCCGCATGGACATCACCTTTGCGGATAATCACTTTACATTTACCGCAGATGCCATTCCCGCCGCATGAACTGGTCAGTAAAACATCAGATTGTTGGGCAAGTTCTAACAAATTATCGCCCTCTTGCGCAACGACTTGAATGTTTTCGGGATAAAATGTTACGGTGTATTGGGACATGGGTGTTTTCCTTTTCGTGATGAATGATGAGTGACAAGGATGGGTAAATTACTCATCACTCATCACGCATCACGTTTCACGCATACTGCCTCAAATATGCCGGCAACGCGGATGCTTCTCTCGGACCGACCAATACTTTCCAACCAGATTCCTCTTCAAGTTTGCCGCTCATTACTGCGACGTAGCCTGGGATGATAAGCTTGTTATGATTGACTTTATCCTTTATACCTGTTTCTTTGAGCATTTTAGCGACACCTTCAGCGGTGAGTTTTTCAGAGGCATAAGCGGTTAGGACGGACTGACCTTCAGTGTTTACTGCCAAAATATACGCAGGTATTTTGCTGGCTTCCACTTCACCCAGTACGGTGAAGTAAGTCAACGAGAAGTTTGTCGTCATCAACACTGGGGAATCGGGAGTGACATCACCAACTTCGTATGCCTTGGGTTCAACCTGGAGAGGCACACGTGGGTCAGTGTAGACATTTTGCCGCATGGCTAAAAGCGGAAGTATCTGCCATGGTTCACTTCCAGGACAAACAACAATACCGGCATACTTGGGAATATACGTAGATGCCTGTAGGATTTGTTTTTCTTCATCTTCGACGAAAGTAATGGCTGGATATCCCAACGGTCTGAAAGCGCGTCTCAATGCCAGACGGCGTATTTGCGTTAAATCTTGCATAACTTTAAGCGGTTCGCGTGCGCCTGTGTCTATGACAAGGTCTTCAACGCCTAATGCTTTAATCTTTTCTGTCAAGTCCGCTACTTCATCCAGACCATTACCGCATACTGCTAATGGGCATTTCACCGTTTTGGCGATATTTGCCATCGCCTGATAGTTTTCGCTGTTGGCGGCATAAATTAAAGGATTCTTCGCCCTGGCGCTAGCGGCAGCCAAACGGATAACATTTGGCTCAAAGCTCATCAAAATCGGTGCCTGCTTTGATTTGGCTACAACCTCTTTGACAACATTAGCATATTTCTGCGGATTACCTGTGGTGTCCTTAATGGCAATCAATTCGACACCAATTGTTTGTCCCACGCGTTCAAACCAAAGCCCATTGATTTGCTCGATTTTTTTATTCAGCGCCTCGCCTTCCAATTCATCCGTGATAGCTACAGCTATTCCACAAGGATGGTGGAAGGTTTCCTCATGGCGGAACATGACGGCCTCGTTGCCAATAGCTAATTCATTTCCATCTGTTCCAATTTTTACCAATCTAATCGGCGGCGCTGAAGCGCCTTCCAGAGCTGCTTTTGCCTCATCTGAGACATAAGGACATGCGTCCAATGATGCTTTCTTTTGCGCCAACTGCATAGCAAAAGCCAGGCATGTCGGCGGCCCGCATTCACCGCAATTTGTTCGGGGTAATAGTTTGTAAATTTGTAATCCTGTTAAAGCCATTTATGTTCTCCTTGATTTATTATGTAATATTAATTCCATATAACTTCAATACCTTCAACCTCATCAAATCCTTCATCACTTGAAATAATTGGTATTTCTAACCATTTTGCAGTTGAAAGAATTAATCTATCGTGTAATTCTCCAAAAGGAGTCCTTTCTGCAACTTTTAAAATTTCAGGTGTTAAGTCAATACCACTGTAAAGTGATGATGATTCTATTTTGTTTAATGTTTCTGTCAAGTTGATGTTAATTCGATGTTTTTCAGAAAGATACATGATTTCCATTAAGCTTATTACTGAAATTAAAAAATGGTTATCAAAATCATTCAGAATTTCACGGGCTTTTATACCAATATAACCTGTATCTGTAAAATGACGGACGATTGTTACAGTATCCAATAAATATGGCACGCTTAAAATTCCTTTTTCAATATAGAATCACTCCGTTCACTTCGTATTAATTTGATTTCCGATTCCAGGTCTGAAATTTTCTCCAAGCCTTTATTTTTCCAAATTCCTTTTAGACTTATAGGTTTCGGGGGTTCGACTTTCAATTGAGACAAAATACGTTTCAAAAATGTTTCAACTTCACCAAGTTTTTGTTCTGGAAGTTGTGAAATTTGCTGAATCAATTCCATTTTTTTAATTGCTGTGGATTGCATGATGAACTCCAATTGAGATTTGAATAATTAGGTCGTCCTTTTAAGCACGTATAACATTTCACTGGGTCCACCACAATTACTTTTTGCACCTACCTATCCGGAAAATCGGGGAAGCCCGAACTTGTTCGGCGGGAAGGGGGAATTTCCTCAACAAGTTGAGGCATCCGATTATTTTTCGGATAGGCTCTAAAGAATCAAGACCAAAATATTTATATCATTTGCAGCCAAGACTACGATTTTGTGTAACGTTTCGCGAGCTCCCGAAGTCCAGGGCCTTTACAATTAAAGCTGTCACTTTACTTAGTAATCTTATCCTACAACAAAAAACTAAACTTTTCAAAATTAGCTCGCGCTGGATTTGGGCGTAGCGAAGCGGAGACGGGAACTCGCTGTTGGGCGCCGTAGCATTAGGTATATAATTAATAAAGTCATTCTTTTATTATATCATTAACTGTAAACAATTTAGACTCGAATAATTTCCTGCTACCACTGAATGAGTCGTATCCAAATATAAATAGTTGTAAATTTGTTTCAACGCCTAAATTCAATAATTCTTCAAGAGTAATTTTACCAGTCTCAACTTTTATTTGAAGATTTTCTGGTAAACTCGCTTTTGCTTCATCTGTAATTTTAGAAATGCACAATTGTACCACTGTTCTCTTATATTTTTTTTGTATTCCTATTGTAGGTATTCTATTATCATCAATTGGAATATAAATTGCTTTCCAAGCCGATTTTTTATGTTCATATAGCCCTTTGATTCTTAATTTAGCAATTAGCTCTAAGTCTATAATATTACGTGAACCTTTATTTTTAAATCTTATTAAATATCTATAACCAGAAGGATTTTCGTCTGAAATTTCTTTGTATATATTGGGGAAAAAGATTAATGAAGGGATAATAAAACGTGAAACGATAAGCCAAGCGAAAAAAGAAGCTATTATTCCTAATATAAAACCTAAAGTTATTTCTATCATAATATTATTTTCTTAATACTAGTACACGAGGGCGTAAATCCAGCTACCATTGTTAAGAACTGGTTACTGGTGATTGGTTACTGGTTACTGGTTACTGGTGATTGGTGAGTGACGTAGCTTATCAATCACCAATTTACCAATCACCAATCACCAATCACCAAATTACGGTTTCCGTTCTACGAAATGGTATCTCAACTTCTGCCCACGTGTACTAGTACATTGTTAAATAAATTGTGATTGTAGCCGAATTTGCCGAAATTCGGGGCTACTGTTTTCCCGAAGTCTGGCGACTTCGGCTACTAATCAGGACTTATTTAACAGTTCACTATTGCGCCCAACAGCGTAGTATGCGAACTTTTATTCGCATAATCCGATAAATCCAAACATATAGCGAACTTTCTTGATTGGTAGCCAATTATATCAGATTTAGATATTTAGGGAATTGATATTCAATCCACATCAAAAAATCAGTTAATGTCATTTCCGATGCCAAAGTAATTTCTTGCCTTTTATATGAATGTTGGTGTGGAATCCGTTCCTTACGATGAATGTGATAATTTACTCCGTATTTCAACTGCGCTACTTTCCAATCAGGAGAGTTATCAAAAATAACCACAACATCGGTTCCTCCATCGCTGTAATTCCTCAACATACGTTTCCCAGACATTGAAATCTGCCTCCCAAGTAGGATGCTTGTGATTCAGATTCTCCAGAAATTCCGGATTATTTCCATTTGTTATGCCTTCGAGAAAGCTTTCATAAGAACATCCGTACTTGTTCCGAAAATGAGTTACCTCTTCTTCGCATTTTTCAATTTGTTCGCTGGCGATGTCAAGAGCGTATCTGCGGATTGCATTATTTACAGCCAACTGTAAATCACCGACAATTTGCAGAATCTCTTGATATTTATCTGGGATAGTCACCTGGCGATTTACTTCGTAAACCGCTGTGCTTGCAGACATTTTCATCCCTCCAAATTACTGAGATGGTTTTTGCTTCCTCCCCAAAGAGTAAACGACATCATTCTTTGCGAATCCACTGCTTTTTTGCTCTTTCAAATATCTCGTTTATCGTCTGTCCTTTATACAGCCGCCGAGAGATTTCCACATAATCGGTAGGTTCACAGTGAAGCAGAGTCAGGAATCTGAGGGCAGCGGCAGAGCCAAGAGCATTGTTCAAGGCTTCTATCCCTCTAATCCTTATTTCGGTGTCATCCATTATCTTTACCTTCTTCATGAGTTCACCACCTGCCTAACATAATCTACTGGATTCATAACCGCTATGTTAAGTTTCAATCGTTTAGCCTGCTTGATTAATCATCACAGGTCAGAAAAAAATCAGCGCTGACATAAGAGGCACACGCTAAATGAATGGCGTCTTTGGCTGAAAGTCTTCCATTTTTCTCAAATAATTGGCATGTTTCAGAAAATAGTTTACATTTGATACGTGATGCGTGATGCGTGAAACGTGATGCGTGATGCGTGATTATCTTTTATCACGTTTCACGTTTCACGTTTCACGTCCCCCTTACCAAAGGGGGGCAGGGGGGTTGTCTGTCAACTAATTTTTGAGCAAATTTGAAACATGCCGTCTATCGTCATAGAACGTTACCGATCTCCAAGTTGAAATTTTGACGTTATACGGAAAAATTCCGTATAGTATTTTTATTCCGAATTTTTCCGTATATTCTACAAACATTAGTCTAATCTAAATCATCGGCTCCAGTTCAAGCGCAGGATGTCCAACCTTCATCAAATGTTCCAGCACTTCCTCTTCGGTGGTAGCGATGGTTTCGTCGGCAATCATATCCAAAAAGCCATTGATGCCTTCTTCTTTGGCGCGTTCTTCCAGCATTGGTCCGATATCCTCTTTCAATGCCTTAGTCATCCAAACGATGCGTTTGAATCCACCGTCGCCGGCGATGTATTTGGGACTGGCGATATATCGGCGCGAATGACCGACAAAACCGGGCGTCTGAAGTCCTCCACCCACTGAACCTGCTAAAGTCGAGAATTTCATTCCGCAGGGCGTCATATTAGAATATTCTCTGTTGACAATCATCACCCCGTTGGTAAGCGGCAGAATCGCTGAAATGCACTCAAAGCAGCCGCAGTTCTTAATGAGCGCACCATTGGCAAAATAGCAGTGCGTATCAGCGAGAGTAAGATTATAGACATAATCGTAATCGCCGTTATTCTTGATTCCCTTTACGTCAGTAACAATATCAAGGAAGTAATCTGCTTCAAGGGCTGCTCGAAGGGCATTCGCTTCGGGAGCGGCTGCAAGAACTTTTCGGACGTTTGTGGCGATAGGACGCGAACGTCCTGTCTTATAGTAATACAACGTGCTAGGACTTAGAATCTCTTGGCTAACTGGCAAGTCGGCGACAGTTTTTCCGACGTAATACGGTAAGACCTGTTCTTGCGTCTTGTCTAACTTATCACCATTCGACAATTGGCGTATTTTTCTGAGCAATGCACGTTTCTCAGGATGTTTAGAAGGAATTACTGCCGCAAACTTTGACAAATTACTGCCATGCATTTCGACCTTCCACACAGCGTCGGATTTTCGCACATTTCCAATAATCCCGAACCGTTTCAGCAGCAGTTGCAAGTGTCGCGCCGCTCCTTCATCCGAAATGCAAAGGTATCCCTCTGCGACATCCCATTTATCCGAATAATGTCGAATTCTAACGCTGCCGTCGCCATCAAAAATCCCAGCTATAAACGAGGCGATATATTCTTTGGGCAAATTGACCATTTTGCCGAGATTCCATCCACCATCGCTACCAATTTGGATGCCAAAATGCTCGCATATTATCCCTAACACTGGATTATTCGCGTAGTAATGGCGGCACGGTTTGGTTGGTTTGACCACTCTTCCTTTAATCATCGATTGCTTATCTGATTTTACAGCTACACTCAATTGCCGTCCAGGGAAAAGACGAGTGTAGGCTGCCGTAAACTCCTGTCCAAGTGTTTCGTCAGTATTGACGAAATCAATATGATATTCGTACTTACCGCGCTTGGTGATTGAGCCGTCGGATGCTATCAAACCTCCTATATAGAAGAGTTCCGCATCCAGTCCATCAGGAAGTTGGACGAATGAAGCGCCGTGACTTACAATCCGTATCTTCTTTTTGAACGTCTCCCAATCTAAGCCCAAATGAGGAACTGCCGTTTTTAAGTCTTTAAGGCTCATTGATTTTATACCAACGGGAGATTTAATCGGAACTTGATTCACTGCCTGCCGCAATGAGCCGTATTTCGCTGTCAACTGCTGTCTGATATCAAAAAGCAAATCTTCGTCGGCAACCCGAAAATCATCAGGCAGAATATCAACAATTTCCAAAGGCTTAGAAGGCAATTCTAAATTACGCAATGAAATCAACCTATCACCGACGTTAATCTGGTCAGTGCGTATCCATTGCAAATCCCCTCTAACCCCCCTTTGATAAAGTGGGGAACCGTTGAGTCTATCAACGGCTATCTCGTGATTTGGAGTAAGCACCAATTTGGTCCCTGATTTCGTGTTCAATTGAATCAGGTCATCTGGCGTTTTAAAGCGTTGCACTGCAACAATGGGCTCCAGTTCAGCCTTTCCTTCATGTAGCGTCAGGGCTGATGAGCCAACATAAGTATCGCCGCCGTGGTGTCTGTCAATAAACTCGTTAGCTTTGACTACCTCTCCATTGATTATAAGTTCAGTATCACCAACGACGCACGAAGTCATCGGGTCTACAATCATGGAATATGCGCTAAAACTCGTCAGAGCGCCTCGGGATGCATTAGCAATATATTCATTTACGCCAACCCACTGTCCAAACGTTTCATCAATCGCGTCCCCTTTATCCACGGGCTGATTTGGACCGGTTGGAATAATCTGATAGTTGGCTTTGGCATCCAACCAGCTATACCCGCCGCACAACCCAGAACGTTCGGGAGTTATGATGCATACATGTTGCGGGGCAAAGCTTTGGCACAAAATACAGGAATAATACGTACCTACTGATTCATCGGTCATGCCTGCGATGCGTGCATCGCGCTGATGATAGCTTTGTCTTGCCTCTTCTCGTAATCTCAGGACATCTTCTTGGTTAGTATAGATTCTCACCTGTACCTTATCCACGACAGCGCCATATTGTTGATGTAGCCTTGCATGCAGTATATCGCCTAAGTGTTTAATTTTAAATCCCTGTTCTTTGGCGTCCTTGCTGATTCTCAACCAGTTTATATCGCGTTGTCCATTGTGCCATACGCCCGATGCGCCGTTGACATAAGTATGAATCATGCGTTCCAAAATAGGTTCAAATTCGGGTTGCATCTCCCTGCCGTATACTTCGACAACAATGCCTAACGGTAGTTGACTGCCGGCCTCAATGTCATCAATTTCAGGACCAAACAGCTCAATCTTTCCATCCGTCACATCACCTGAATTTTCGAACATACGGAGAAATTCAAAGGATGGTGTGCGTTGCCCGCCGAACTCCACATACATATTCTCGCGGCGAATGACTTCGCCTTCAAAAGCCGGCCCATAAGATACGGGGATGGGAACTTCATGAACTTCCACTTTGAGGCCGCGCACTTCGATGGCTTTAGCAACAATATTTTCGTGAATTTCTTCGGGAGGAAAGTGCTTGGGCATGGCTATGACGTGTTCATAAGTACAAACACCTGTGGGAAGGATTTCAGGGATGTCAGTATCTGCAATGGCTGGGAAACCGAAATTTATGGCTCCGGCTGCTTGAGCGTATTTTTCATCGTCAATCTCACCAAGGCCTAAAACGAAAGCGAAGGTACGGTTTTTATTGTACAGCAGATTACGCCAATAATCTCCAGGCTGAACGCCGCCGAAGGACATAGCCACTCTCGCAGCGAAGCCTAACGGATATACTGTTGCTGTGATATCTTTGCCAAACGGTACAAGCCGGGTTTCCCAACCCATTTGCACATCCTCTTCGCGCAACTGTTCAGCCATGTTCTTGCCATCAGCGGTTGCAGTCATGAACACATATAAGTTTTTCTCTTGAAGTTCACGCGCAATTTTAACCGCGATTCCATTGTTCGGAGCGCAACCGACAATGGCGGCAAATCCAGGGGCAGTACCATCGACAAACTCCAATCCACGTTTCCGGAATATAAGGTCGTCCGCTGCGCCTAACCAATAATTGTCGCCTTCATCGGGACAATTCTCTGCTATGTGGTACGGCACAGGGTCTTCCAGATATTTTAACACTTCAATGATTTCATCGGCGAATAGCGTAGCCATACCTGCGTCCAACGCATTGCCAAGATATGGCATCCACATTTTTTCCGCTGGCACTGGCGGTAAAAGCATCTTCGCTTTATCCAGGCAGGGAAACATATCTGCTATCGTCCGCACTTCCATACCGGTCATTGCATAAATGACGGGCAGGAAGTATCCTGTATTGGGAAATTCTACAACTTGCTCTGGCCCGAATTTTTCATTTGCTTCTTTGAGTGCTTTCTCTGCTCTGCTGACAATCTTTTGCGCACCCCTGATTGCCGCAGAGGCAATGATTCTTGACATTATTCCACCTCCCCCTGGGATTGACGATTGTCGATTGATGATTGTCGATTGATAAGCTACCTCAATCATCAATCGTCAATCCAAGGTTAACTATTCCTTCTTTTCTGTGCTGTTTTTCTGGATGTGATAAAAATTGATGATAATTCATGTGCTTCATTGAAAAGAGGAAGAACCATTCTTCTTTCCATTAAGGTTTCATCCATAATAAATTCCAACCAGAACTCAGATTCATCTGCTTCTTCAATTACAATAATCATCAATCCAAGGTCGTTACTCTACTTCTAATCTCCTTCTCATTTCCATATCGAAAAGAACTCTTTCTCTCGAACCTTCAATGCCGAGAGTTTTTCGCTTTTTATCTATGTGGTCAATGATTAATCCAGCCATTTTAGATGGGTCAGGTTCGCAAGCCCACATTCCACCGAGTATATTTTCGTACCTCTTGAATAATAGGTCTGTTAAGGCTTTGCTTCCGGTGGTTGGGAATCTCACACCGAATACGGTGAAAACTCCTGATGCTACGAAATATTGTCCAATCGAAATGGCTTTTTCACTCATCCACTCCGGCGCTGCGCCTGCAACTGGCAGTTCGCTAATGTCATCGCCCAAGCTCAACCTGCTGTTCTGCTTTCCGACATTTACCATTTCAGTCAAAGCGATGAGAATTCTGCTGTTATCAACACATGAACCGGCATGTAGAACAGGCGGTATTCCAACGGCTTCACACACTTCAGCGAGTCCAGGTCCTGCTTTCTTAGCCGCGGTTTCTGGCTGCATCAGTCCTGCTTTGGCTGCCGCGATGGCAGAACATCCAGTTTGTACAACAAGTACATCGTTGGCAATCAATTCTTCGATAAGTGGAACATGAACGGAATCCTGAATTACACAGGCATTATTGCAGCCAACAACACCAGCGACGCCTCTGATTCTTCCGTCTATGATGTTGCTGTTAAGTGGCCAATACGAACCTCTGAAAGTGCCTCCCAGCATGTAGTTGACATATTCGTGGCTAAAGCCGGCTACTAAATCAGTAGCCTCATCTTTGGGTATATTGACTTCTCTTCTGTTCGGATAATTCTCGATTGCTGCCCTAATTATCGTTTTAGCTGAATTGATAGCATCTTCTTCATCAAAGTGTACATGGGTGGCGCCTGGTATCTTCGCTTTTTCGGAAGTTGTAATCAATTTTGTATGATAGCATGCTGCGATACTGGAAAGCGACTCCATGACACACTGTACATCTACGACCATTGCTTCAACGGCGCCTGTTACAATAGCGAGCTCTTGTTGCAAAAAGTTTCCTGCTAACGGGATTCCATGTCGTATTAGAACTTCATTTGCGGTACAGCATATTCCAGAGAGACTTATTCCCTTAGCGCCAACTTTCTTCGCGAGTTCGAGCATCTCTGGGTCTTGAGCCGCGACCACAAGCATCTCTGAAAGGAGAGGCTCATGACCGTGAACGACTATGTTCACTTCATCTTCAGCGAGAACACCGAGATTTACTTCCGAACGCAACGCCTGGCGACTGCCATTAGCCCAGGGTTGGCCTGGGGTGCCGAACATTATATCTTGCAATTCCGTTGCTATCATTGAACCACCCCAACCATCCGCAAGCGCGGCGCGCGTTCCTTGAAGCATCAAATTTTCATAATCCTGGTCGACACCCATGGTTGTCCGATGCATAACCTCTACTATCTCACGGTCTATACCTCTGGGAACAACACCAAGTTCTCGCCAAATCTGCTGACGTTTCTCAGGTGCGCGACTGATGAACTTTACCTCTCCCGTTTGCTGACCAAATTCTTGCAGTGCCGCGTTACCGACAGCTTCCGCAAGTTCATTTTTAGCTCTGCCTTTAGTTTCGATTCCATAGATAGCAGCTACTCGCTTTAATTTCTCTTCATCCTTAATTTCATAGCCAGGAACTTCGCCTCGCGAAGCTTTGATAAAATTGATGGCAACTGCTCTGCCGTGGTCTGAATGAGCAGCGGAGCCTCCGGCTATCATTCGGACAAAATTTCTGGCAACGATAGTATCAACGGTTGCGCCACATACGCCATGGTCTCTTCTGCCTGGGATAATACGACAGGGACCCATCGAACATATACGGCAACAAACGCCATCCTCACCAAAACGGCAGTGAGGGGTTTGTAGGACATTTCTATCCCATACTAACTCAATGTCCGCTGTCTGCGCAGCTCTAATTAGCTCCTGAGAAGCGGAATCGATGGCTTTTTTTTCTTTTTCCGGTGGTTTAGTTTCTAAACCACTGAACTCAGAGTTGGGCATCTACTAACCTCCTAATAATTTGGTTGATTGAATTTTCCAGTTAAATGTACAAAATAATTTGTTGGTCTGTTTTTCATTAGCAGAAATCTCAGAAACATGCACAAGGTAATCTCTAAAATGTCCAGTTAGGTTAACTCGCCAGCGTTCAATTGAATCTTCATGTCGTAACACACGTACACTAACTAAATTTTTGTGTGCTAATTCAATTAGTTCATCAGCACGTCTTCCAAATGTTGTTTCCATGCGCTTATTTCTTCAAGACAAAATTCCCACTGTATAGCCGCTGATTAACAGACCACGCTGATTTAAAGATTGCTTCAATCAGCGTTATCTGAAAATCAGCGGCTATAACATAAGGTTTCATACGGTATCGCTATCTTTTCTTCCAGAATCTTAATTTCTTCTTTGAGGCTACCGATTTTTTCGACAATTCGTTTAATCAGATATTCATGCAGGGCAATTCGAAATTCATATTCAGGTTTTCCAAAATCATTTTTCAATCTGGTCCTCTACTGCAAAAGCTTTCATTGTTTATCACCTCATTACTCAATCATGCTCGCCTATTGCTTCTTTCAACTTTTCAATTTCATCCATCACATCAGCCGCCAGTTTAATTTGCCCCGAACCCTCCATCGCAGAAAGAACAACATCCTCGCTATATGGCAAACAAACCGTCATTATGCCAAAATCGACATTTTTCTTGATAAAGTCGCATTCGACTTCACTTCTGACTTTATTGCCTACGATGAATATTCTTTTGATACGTATATCTTTTGCAAGCTGGGCGATTCTTCGCCCCGTTTCTATGCTCTGCCTACTTGGTTCAACAACGATTATAAAAGCGTCGACAGCCGCTGCGGTTCCTCTACCGAGATGCTCTACCCCTGCTTCCATATCTAAAATTACCACCTCGTCACGCGCTATCATCAGATGCATCAATAACGCTTTCAGTAAAGCGCTAGCTGGGCAAGCGCATCCAGAACCACCACGCGAGATAGTGCCCATGATAAGAAGTCTTATCCCATCACGTTCTACCCAATATTTTTCAGGCAAATCATTGACCTTCGGATTCAGCCGAAAAAAAGAGCCAATGCTATCCGCGCGGACACCCATTCGCTCTTCGATAAGTTCATTTAGCTCCGAAATAGGCTTTATTGATTCTGGATTGGGAATACCAAGCGTTCGCGCTAACGTTGGCGCAGGGTCAGCATCTACCACAATAACCTTTTGTCCCGCACGCGCGAACGAAAGCGCTAACAGCGCAGTCAAACTGGTTTTGCCTACTCCGCCTTTGCCTGTAATTGCGAGTTTCATAATATTGTCCTTATTATATATTTTACATTATATATTTTACAAGGATATCGACAATCTGTCAAGATAATTCTGATAACCTTTTAGCTAAAGCACTAACTGTTTCAGTGATAATACAGTCAAGATAAATGCCGTTTCAGAATTTCTGATTTTATCGCCAGCGCTTGTAGACGCCACTTATCTTTTTCATCAATGAGTCCGAGAAGGAGATTGGAGTCGATAATGACATCATGGTAGTTTACGAAGTAAACTACTGAGGAGCGAAGCGACGAACATAAATAGCCTCCGTGTCTTGAAGAGCATCTCCACCCACGGAAATGAGCCCAGTCAGTTTGTCCAAAGATTGAGAGGGAACCCGAACTGGTTCCAATTGAGATTTACCAGGTATTTCCTGGATAAGCATGTCCAATTCCTTTCTCGGAATTTGGCGGAGAAACTCGAATAGCAGTTGTTTTGGTAATCTTACAGTCAGTTCTTCCATAGATAGATGTTACCTCCTTGCCTCCTGTTTTTGAATGTAGAACGCGCGGCTTAATTCGACAATGTCACATTCAATCGTAGACTAAGATTCTATCTTGGTTTTCTGCGAATGTCATTGATTCTAACCAACTTAGAAAGTTGGTCTACAATTGCATTTTCATCCTAATGTGACATTGTCAAGTTAATTAGCTTAACAATATTCCACCAACCATCGTTTTTTTCACATTCAGTTCTTCATCAAGTAAAACGATATCTCCCTGCTTGCCCACTTCGATACTACCGAATTTATCATCAACTCCAAGAATACGTGCGGGGGTGAGACTTGCCATTTTCACTGCATCTTCCAGTGGAACACCGATAATATCCCGCATTACTTTTATCATGTCGTTCATTCGGACGACACTGCTGGCATAACCTGAACCATCGGGCATTTTAGCTTCGCCGTCTTTAACGATTGCTTGCGTCCCATCTTTAGCGCCGAAGGTGTAGATACCATCTGGCATCCCCGCGCCCCGCATTGCATCTGTAACGAGCGCGACACCATCAGGTGTTTTACATTTGATTGTGAGCTTGATTAATTCAGGCGGCAGATGCTTGCCATCGGCGATGACTTCGGTGGTTAATTCATCCATCAACAGTGCCGCTTCGACGATGCCGCCCTGTCGCTTCGCCCCTTCACGTATAATTGATGACATAGCGCAGTACAGATGAGTGATATGCTTAACCCCTTGCGATACTGCCTCAACCATTTGTGTATAACTTGCTTCAGAATGCCCACAGCTTGCGATAATTCCGTGTTGCGTCAGTTCCTTTATCAGTTGCATTGCCCCAGGGATTTCCGGTGCTAACGTCATTGAACGAATCATATCGTCATGTTCTAAAAGCTGCCGATATTCCGTAGGCTCTGGATTTCTGACGAAGCGTTCCAAATGACAGCCCTTTTTGCTCAGATTAAAATACGGTCCTTCGAGATGTAGACCTAAAATTCGGGTGCCGACGCCCTGCTTCGATTTTGCGACACGCGCCGCTTCGATGGCGCCGATGAGCCGCTCTAAAGAATCTGACGCAGTAGTTGGAAGCATTGATGTTGTACCACCGCCAGAGTGAAAAGTAGTGATATTCAGGATATCCTCCACTGTGCCATCCATTGTATCCGAGCCATTTCCACCATGTACGTGAATGTCTATAAACCCCGGCGAAACATAGAGTCCGGTTGCGTCAATTACTTCAGCTTCTTTGACATCAACATCATTGGGCACAATTTGAGTTATCAGCTCATCTTCGACAACAACCGTCGCGCCATCCAGAATCCCTTGAGAAGTAATAACCCGACCGTTCTTAATGCTTATTTTCTTTGGCATCATGATTTTAACTTCCCCAAAATATTTTGCGTTTTTAAGTGATGAGTAATGAGTAATGAGTAATGAGTAAACTGCATTATCACTCATCACTTATCACGTTTCACGTTTCACGATAGGCACATCATCCTTTTCCAATATCCTGATGACCATATAACAATTTGGTGTTTTCTCTTCGGTGCCAAGTTCCTGCCACTTTCCGAATATCGCCTGCTCCTTATTGCTTGCTTTAAAAAGCCGTTGTAAAGTGTATCATAAATTTCCCCCAAAAACAACCTAAATATATCTGTCTGGCTGAACAATTAGCAAAGAAGAGTAACAATTGTTAAATCATGAACCCAAAAATAACGAATAGATTATTCTTTTTTTATGAAAAAAATAAAAATTCGCGAATTTCCTCATAAGTACTTATTGCTTATATCAAGAAAGTAAGGCAGATTCTAAATTTAGTATTTTTCTTTTGAGAATTTCTGCATGTTTGACTTCCCTAATGAGCGAATCATGAGTAAATACTATATTCTTTTTGCAACGCTCTCAAACTTGTAATGCCAGAAAGATTAGATTCAGTTAATCCCAGAGTTGATGCTATTAATTTCAGTATCAATGATCGGATTTAGACAATTGGGTTAAGGCGGATTGCTCCCACGGTTACGAGCCAGAAGCGGAGGCGCATCACGGAACGGAACCTTTTGTGTTGTTTCTGCCGCGTTATCTTGGTTTGTTCCCCGAAGATGAGACGGCAAAACGAATTTTGGAGGACGTGGCTCACCACATTGGAAACTGGGTGAAGGAGATTCCGGAGTGGTATGATTACGAAAAAGATTCGTTTTACAACTATTACATCAGCACTCGCGTAGTCCGTCAAGACCCAAAGTTTGCGTATGAATTGGCTGAACATTTCAGATTTATTCATATCGCGTTAGCAGCTTATCGCGCCTTGGGCGAAGAGCGATATTTACAATGGGCGCTAAGATACGGTAGATGTAGGGCGCAAAGAATTTTAGACGCCGTCGATGGGCCGATGCCAGTGTTTTGGAAAATCGGAGGTAAAGGATTACGAGAAAATGACCTGACTACGAGAGAACAACGTAGCATGGCGGCGAGCGGACATCATATTCAAGGCGACCCATTGGCAGGCATTGAGAATCTTTTGGCATCAGGCGCTATCTACGCCCTCGGCGACCTGTTTTTGCTTTCGGGGGATGAAATCTTCCGAAAAGCGGCGCGGAAAATCGCCGAACCTTTAGTGGATGAATTGCTTGACCCGTATGGTGACCCAGGCGCTGCTGCTGTGGGATATTATCATTGGACATTTGATGATGATGCGTTAGACGAACGGATTCTCAAAGTTTTTTCAAACATGCCGCCCGGTTCAGATACAAAATTAGCGATGATTTTTCCGCAAGAATATCGTCGGCGAAGTGCTATTTTTCAATGGAAGCAACGAAGTTGTAATGTTTCCCTGGCGATGCGCAAAGACAGAAGAAGCAGCATGGATTCAAGTCACATTGGCGCCGAATGAATCAATGCGGTTTTCGATATAGAAACCGAGTTTTTCGGAAAAACTGTAATGGTCAACAAGATTTTGCAATCAGGAAATAAAAATCATCCCAGAAGCCCTTTGTTGTTCGATGTTCAACCGCTATTGCCGCTGCATTTCTTTACTAAAAAGATTTCGTGTGTAAACGAGACAACGGCAAAAGGGCAAGACGGCAATTACCATCTCACCCTCTTGCCCTTTTGCCATCTAACCTAAAACTTCGCAAACACACGAACAAAAGTTTCCATAAAATTTTGGTTATTGATGGGTGATTTGGCACGCTGGTCGATGTAACGAGTTCCCATGTGCAGGAAAAGGTCTTTTTCATAGGCAACAAAATTTTTCTCTAATTCACCCAATATGGCATAGCGCGTAAAATTCTGCTCATTATCTATCATGTCGTTGAACAGTAACAACTGCACCCCACCTGTAATCTTTATCGTTTTGGTGAATTGATATACTGCTTTGAGGATGAATGCTTGAGACTGGTCGCGGACATCTTTTTGCTCAACATCTTTTAGCCTGATGTCATATTCATAATCAACCATTACACCTCCTTCATCTTTTTGCCAATCTAACGTTCTTTGCTCAACTTTTTCCTCCGCCATTTTGAAGCCATTGCGGAAGAGGAATTTATACATCGGAATTATCTCAATAGATTTGCTGGGACGCATGCGGTATTGAGTTTTGAAAATCCCCACCTCGTAATGCTTTTTATCACCGTCAAAGTCTATATCATACATCAGCTTGGCGCGTAGGGTCGTTACCATTTTCTTAATCTTGGTGTAATCAAAAGTAATCTTGGCGGTGTTGCTTAAATCATTTTGCATGGACAATGGGTCGAAGCGTTTCTTTTCCGCTTCGTATCCACCTCTGACCTCGACGAAATTGATGGTACCGAGGCTTTCTTGTCCCTGGATGTCAGCCTGGCTTCGGAGCGCATCCGTTTCATCATAAGTCAGAGTGCCCGCGTAATACCAGGTATCATCGGGAATCTCGTCTTTTACATATTTAAGTTCATTTTCCAGAACAATGGAACCGACGCGCAGGTCCTGTTTATAGACGATATTACCGAAGGCTTTTGCGGCAAGGTCCTCCGTGCCTAAGTTTTTGGCATATTGGATTCCTAAATCAATATCTGTTGATGTATCTCGGCGACTTGTTTTGTATTCTAACAACCCTCGCGCGCCTCTTAGACCAACATCAAATTCATAATCCGGTTTTTTATCATTTTCCTCCTGGTCACGTACGCCATTGTTATTATCATCTCTTTCATCGAGGAAATCCTCATCGACATCGTATAAGAGAATATCATCCTCATAGTCAAAAATGCCGTTGTCGTTCTTATCTAAGTCGCCGGGAATGATGTAAGACGGCGGGTCAGCGAACGTGTTATCCGTATATCTATCCTGGTCATCGTTGTCGGTGACAGACCGCGACGCATCATAGCGCGGGCCAATGCGGAACGCTTCGGCGCGGATTATCGTATCTCCGATAGTGCGAAATGCTTTGAAAACTGAAGCAGTCGCATCTGCTCTTGACGTGATGTCCCTCTTGAGAGCGCTTTTGGGTGTTAATCCAAATTCTGCTTTCAAACCATAATTGGCGAAATTGGTTTCAGCATCAAGGCCCAGGACGGGTGCTTCACGGAAATACCAGGATGCTCCGACTTTGGAATTGCCAAATTTGGTCACCTGACGTAATCCCACGCCTGAACTTTCAACTTCTTGTCCAATTATAGGGTTCAGCGGACCTGGCACCATTAAAACAATTACGTCACTGCGTTCTGAACGCACATCCCAACGGATTCCCGCCATGTCAATTCTGTCGAAGGTGTAAGAAGTAAAAGTGGTCGGGACATCGCCGAGGCTGAGGATGTTTTTGGTATTGCCTGCTGTTTCCTCAATGATAAGCACGCTGTGAAAACCTCTGCGGAAGAATCTGTCAAAGTCAAACACATCTTGCTCTACATTTTGTATTTCGGTATCCGTAAGGAAGTCGCGGGTATCCGTAAAATCGTATTCCACTCTTCCTGAGAGAAAGAGTTTGCCGAAAAGGCTATACACGTCTTTGGTATATCCTGAATTTGTCCAACTTCCCACGAGAACAAGTGTGAATATGATTGCAAGAAGCAAGACTATTTTGTTTATTTTCATACTGTCCTTTCTTTGTGATAGTAATTTTTATGAAAAAGGCATGATACCACAGATTAATTGACGAACGCGGATAAGACATTGGATTGTCGATTGTTGATTGTTGATTGATGATTGAAAAACAATTTCTCCAATCGACAATCATCAATCATCAATCATTATCCGCGTCCGTCCATAAAATCTGTGGTATCTACGCTAAGACGGTTTAAGAGGCGGAAAGATTAAATCATCAATAAACATTGGAACAAGAGGCTAATGCGTAATACGTAAAACGTAATACGTAATAACCCCTTTACGTTTTACGTTTTACACATTACGTTACCACTTTATGGTCGTTTTCTCAAACATCAAAATCATCGCTTCGACTGCAATTTCACTATTCCCTCTTCATTCAATTCGATTCCCCAACCTGGTCCAGTTGGCACGCGCATCCACCCGTCTTCAAGCTCTGGTGGCTTTTTCAAAATAGCTTGCCAATATTCTGCGTTATATAAAATGGATTCCAACATCTCGAAGTTCGGCGTGCATGCGCCGAAATGCAATCCGATAACTGTCGAAATAGGGCCATTCGGATTATGCGGAATCACCCTGATGTGATATACCTCTGCCATGATTGCAATCTTCCGCACCTCCCAAAATCCACCAGCATGGCAAAGGTCAGGCTGAATATAATCAGCAATCTGGCGCTCCAGTAATTCGCGGAATCCCCAGCGAGTGTACAATCTTTCGCCTGTGGCAATCGGGATATTCACTGATTCTGCCACCTTCGCCATCTCTTCTAAATTATCTGGTCCCACCGGTTCTTCGTAGAAGAATGGTTTAAATTCTTCCAGCATCAGCCCTGCTTGAATCGCAGTGGTGGTATTGAGGCGGCCGTGCGTCTCAATGAGAATGTCAATATCGTCTCCTACTGCTTCGCGGGTGGCTTTCACGCGTTGAAATGTTTCTCGCATCTCCTGTGCGCTCATGGTTTGATAAGCGTTGCCAAACGGGTCGGTCTTAATCGCTTTGTAGCCGCGCCCAACTATGCTTAGAGCGCTTTGAGCACACTCCTCTGGCGTTCTTCCACCGAAGTGGGTATACATTTTTACTTTATCGCGCACTTTACCACCCACTAACTGGCTGACGGGGACGCCAAGTTTTTTGCCGGTTATGTCCCACAAGGCTTGTTCGACTGCGCTAACCGCGCTTGTCCAGATGGGGCCACCGCGCCAGAAGGTTTGGCAGTATCCCTGCTGCCAGAATTGTTCGATGTTCATTGCATCTGAAACTCCCATCTTTTCAACTAGCACAGATACAGCCTCACTATGGCAATCACGGGCGGCTTCGCCAAGTCCTGTGATACCCTCGTCGGTCTCCAATTGGATAATTCGCATGTGTTCGATTGGTATAGTTTTTATGGAAGTAATTTTCATATTTGCACCTCGAATATCAATTATTTATGCGATATAGCCGCTGATTATCAGACGTCGCCGATTTTAACGCATAAACAATCAGCGTTGTCTGGAAATCGGCGGCTATTGACCACTAAACCACCGGTCCAAAATGCGCGCCCCACTCCTGCGCTAATTTTTGACCTTCCTGGTCAAGCATTACTTTTTCGCTTTCAGCAAGCGGCGTGTAATTTTTTACCGCTTCGACTGCTTGAATTATCTCGTCTCGGTTGCCCATGCCGAGGTTGATTGTCGTAACGCCGGGCAAGTCGAGGGAATAGCGGATAGCGTTGGTGTAATGTTCTTTGGGCATGAGAGCTGGCGTAGGCTGGTCATATTTCATTCCGACGGCTCCGCCGAGCACTTTCATTGCCACTACTCCCACATTCTTTTCCATGGCAACTGGTAGCACTCTGGACTCAAAATCGTAAGTGTGTTTATCGACGAAATTCAGAACGCACATGACCACATCAATTTCACCAGTCTCCAACGGTTCGATAAATTTCATGGGGCGTTCATGTCCACTGATGCCGATGAAACGAATCAGACCTGACTTCTTCGCCTCCTTCAATCCCAAAAGCGCGCCATCTTCGCCCAATACTTTCTTTAAATCCATACCGCCGATGTTATGTAAATGTACTAAATCTAAATGGTCGGTCTGCATTTTAGATAGACTTTCTTTAAGTTGTCGTAGCGCGCCTTCTTTGCTTTCCTCCTCAACCTTTGTCGCCAAGAAAATTTCATCCCTTCGGGCTTGCATGATAGGTCCTAATTTCTCTTCGCCGTTACCGTAGTTGGGAGCAACATCAATATAATTAACCCCCATATCGATAATTTCATTCACTAATTTTTCAACTACTACAGGTTTCTCCATGCTTATCCCTAACGGCCCCATACCTAAAACTAATGCTGATACCTGCACATTGGTTCTACCTAAAATTCGTTTAGGAATTGCTGGTGATTCACTGACGACAGTTTCAGGTTGCGGCGGTGATTTCGAGCCGCATGCCGCAAGTCCACCAATCGTAATCCCTCCAACGACTACGCCTGCTTTTTCGAGAAATTCTCTGCGCGTTATTTTCATTTTTCTCACCTCCAAAATTTATGCTAATATTGTCATGATAGCATATTGGATTTATTATGACAATGAAAATTTTCTTTGCAATTTGGCAGAGGTTTTGGTATATACTAAACGCATGAAATAATTTGGAAAGCCCACGTCTTCGTCGGAAGAAGAAAAGGATGGAGGATTAAAATGTACACCAAACAATCTTTAACCAAAGTTTTTTTGATTGCCATTGCATTGTTTGTATTTTTGGGAGGGACGACTGAAGCGAAGAACAGTTCGTCCAAACAGGCAGACGTCTTTGATTGGAAATCGTCGCCGCTCATTCCCACGTCAACCGTGGGTATGACGTTCGCTTCGTTCAGTCCAGGTTTGGAGCAACAGCGATGGTTTGGAGTAAATGCTTTTCAGGGCAGCCACTTAGGGGTAAGTTTGAAGAAAGCCGTTTCGTTCAATTCCAATGGCGCTGAAACAGATAGCGCATCGGGAAGCGGCTGCTGCTTGGTGCCAACGAGTAAATTCCATGCAGGTTTATTAGGAGGTGTTTTAGGGACTATTGTTGGTTGGCGGATTGGTGATGCAATTGACACCTGGACATACTGTGATGACTGCGTAGGAATAGGACAGTTTTTAGGCTTCATGGGCGGCACCATCATTGGAAGTTCTTCAGGAGTCTATCTGCATGGGCGTTCATCAGGCGAGAAAGGTTCTTATTGGGCAACTCTTATAGGAAGCGCTCTGGGAACATCTGGTGTTGTATTAGCCACATTAGCCACGAACCTTGTGGAAGTACAATATAGGAAGGATCTTAACCCACCAATTTATGTTTTTGTTTTCCTTCTCTCTGACCTCATTTTGCCTGCAGCAGCCGCGACAATTGGTTTTAATCTGACAAAAGGGAAAGAACAGAAAGATTCGGCTGCTATCAATTTGGAAGAAGGCAATATTTCCTTTGCTTTCCCCTCTTTACAAATGCAGGTCAGCCAGTTTCCCAATCATCGTCCTGAAACAGAGTACGCTCTGTGCTTGGTGAGTGCGAAGTTTTGATGCGCTCCCGCAGGCGTCCTCGACTGCGGTGGCGTGGAGTATATACTAAACGCATGAGATAATTTGGAAAGTCCACACCTTCGTCGGAAGGTTCCTCTTGTTTCAGCAAGGAAGGAAAGGATGGAAAATGTATACCAAACAATCTTTAACCAAAGCTTTTTTGATTGCCATTGCAGTGTTCGTCTTTTGGGGATGGACGGCTGAAGCGAAGGACAGTTTGCCCAAACAGGCAGACGCCTTTGGTTGGAAGTCGTCACCACTCATTCCCGCGTCAACCGTGGGCATTCTGGGGCAACCGCACTGGCTTAGAGTAAGTGCTGTTCAAGACAGCCACTTGAGCGTGAGTTTGAATCCAGCCGGTCTGTTCAATCACAACGATACCAAAACGGATAGCGCATCGGAAAGCGCCTACTTTTTCGTTAAGGATAGAAAAGATTCTGGAGGAGCTTTTGAAGGTGGCTGCTGTGGCTTTCCCGGGTTAAGGAGTAAATTCTTTTGGGGGGCATTAGCAGGTTTCTTGGGAGCTCACGGTGGTGATGAAATTGGGGGACGCGTAGGAATAGGAACATTTTGGGGCTTCATGGGTGGCACCTTCATTGGAAGTTCCTCTGGAGTCTATTTATATGGGCGCTTATCAGGCGAGACAGGTTCTTATTGGGCTACTCTTATAGGAAGCGCTCTGGGAACATCTGGCGTCGTATTAGCTGCAACTTCCTTTAGCGGAGGACTTTCTGTTGTTGCCTTTATCGCTCATCTTGTTTTGCCTGCAGCAGGCGCAACAATTGGTTTTAATATGACGAAAGGGAAAGAACAGAAAGATTCGGCTGCTATCAGTTTGGAAGGAGGCGATATTTCTTTTGCTTTCACTTCTTTACAAATGCAGGTCCGCCAAATTCCCAATCATCGTCCTGAAACAGAGTACGCTCTCCGCTTGGTGGATGTGAAGTTTTGACGCGAATCCGATTCGTCTGGCGCCACAAAACACCCCTAATGGATTTTGACGTGGAAATCAAAAGTCCCAGGCGCAAAAATTTTCACTGCAAGGTAGCCGTCAATGGGCTTGGCCCAAACACAAAAGAAAATCCTATGAAACGTTTTTAATAGAAATCGAGTTTTTGCCAAAAACTCGGTTTCTAACAGGAGGAAGAGGAATGGGAAATATTACTATTGGACATATCGATGACCAGGAGCGTCTCGAAGCCGTCTATGCGGAATTTGAAGCCATGAATTCAGGCTTTAAAATGGGCGCGGGTGTCTTTGATTCGGAAGATGGGATTCTAACTTCCGAGCATGGAGGCGTTCGCCATATTTGGATTCATGAGGGGACAGGCGAAATTTATTTAACCGCAGGTTATCGAACAAAAGAAGGTGACGGGGAAAAACTGCCCGGAATTTACATTACTGATGAAGTGGATATGGATATTTTAGAAGTGTTGCAACTGCTTGCAGTCAATCTGGCTTCATTACATGAAAAGATAAAACAGCCGGCAAAAGCAATTATAGAGCGGCTTTCCGGCAAAACTTTGGCGGGAGATATTGCGGGAGATATTTGGTTGATGGTGGAAAGCGGTCTGGACAGCAGCGAATGGAGCACTAAAAGTGAAGTATGTGAAGCGTTGTTGTTTTTAAGCGAAGAGTATTCGCGTCTTGGGTGGTCTACTAAGGAGGTTGATTCCTTCGAGCCAATTCAACCCGGCGACCAAATTACAGTTACAGGAGACGAAGAAATCAGAATCAACGGCAAATTTCGCTATTGGTGGATTGAAAATTTAGAGGGCATTTTGACCCATATCTCGACGGCCCGTAGACTGCGGTATCTAAAGGATACAGCGGGAGGATGCAATTTCGCCTTTGACGCCTTCAGACGCCTGCCGCTCACCTGGTATGTCAACACAGGTACAGAAGATAATCCCGATGGCATAAACACAGTTAATAGTCATATCGTCAATATAGCAGCGGAAACCTCAAAAGCGCACTATCATCCAGCGATACCCATTGGCGGAGGAAAGCCACAAAGCGAAATGTATTTTGTCTTAGACCCAGCCGCCTACTCGCTCAATACTTATGGGCGCAAAAGCTACCTGTGGGCATTTCCAAATGTGGATAATTTATCAATCCGTGAGATAGTCTCATTAAGCCCAGGTTCTGTAGTATATATCCCGCCTGGAACAGGACATCGTGGAATTGATGCTTTTGTCAATGTGATTACATTGCCGGGGTTTAAGCCAGGGAATGAGATATATTTTGAATGAAGCGTGAAACGTGAAACGTGATGCGTGATTATGTTCGCTCCGCTCAGTATTCCCCCTTAATAAAGGGGGTTAGGGGGTTGTTACTTCGTAAACTACTTCACTTTGTCCAGCAGTTTGCTTCGTTTCACAAAATTTTCCTCAAATCAGAGAGTAAGTTTGGGGTTGGCAGAGAAGTATTTTTTTAGTATAATTTTGTAAAATCAAAATAAAAGGAGACTGAAAAAATGAGCGCATCCAAACCGAAAGTTGTTGTAGTCGGCAGTTTTATGATGGATTTAGTTGTGAAAGCTGAACGCCGCCCACGTAAAGGTGAAACTCTCATCGGCGACGAGTTTGGCATGTTCATTGGTGGTAAGGGAACTAATCAGGCGATTGCAGCGGCAAGATTGGGCGCGCAGGTACACATGGTTGGACGATTGGGAACAGACCTTTTTGGAGATATGTTCATCTCGGCTCTTAATAAAGATGGCATAAATACACAATTCATCGCCAGGGACCCTGAAGTTGGCACAGGAGTAGGCACGCCTGTTATCGACGCGCAAGGCGATAACAGCATTATTATCATACCGCGCGCCAATATGCGCTTGAGCATTGAAGATGTGAACAAAGCTGAAGAAGCAATCTCTGAAGCGGATGTTTTGCTGTTGCAACTTGAAGTTCCAATTCCATCATCTCAACGTGCGGCGGAAATCGCCCGCGCCGGCGGCGCTACGGTGATTCTCAATCCCGCTCCGGCGCGAGGATTGCCCGATGATTTTCTAAAATATATCGATATTATCACCCCAAATGAAACAGAAACGGAAATGCTGACCGGAGTTGAGGTTACTGACCAATCAGGAGCTGAAAAAGCTGCGAAAATCCTTTTGGACAAGGGCATGTCTGCCGTCGTGCTTACTCTCGGTGAGCGTGGCGCGTTATTGCTTACTCAAGAGACAACAAAAGCTATTCCGGCTTACAAAGTCGAAGTTGTAGACACAACCGCGGCGGGAGACGCATTCTGTGGCGCTTTAGCGACGGCTATAGCTAAAGATGAACCACTGGAACAAGCCGTCGCTTATGCTAACGCGGCAGGCGCTATCGCAGTGACCATCATGGGCGCAGAACCATCTATGCCCACCCAACAGCAGTTGGAACAGTTTTTGAAAGAAAGAGTTTGACTAATGAGAAACCGAGTTTTTGGAAAAACTCGGTTTCTGTTCCCGAAAAAATACTTGACAATGCGCAAAAAATATGCTATAATTATGTATATATTATGTATTTTGATAATCCTTGAAAAGGTTCCAAACCTTTTCAAGGATTGTAGTGCAGTGTTAATTATGTCTTGACCAAAATGACGTAACACGATCTGTTAGATCGTGAAAGGAATCGCAAACTAACAGTTTGCGTTACATTTCTCAAAATTATCATGATTTATTTAACAATGCAGTAGAATGGAGTGTTAATTATTATGCCAAGATTGACTATCGAATTTCCTGATAAGGTCAACGATATACTGAAAGAACTGGCAAAGAAGGACCAGACCACGAAGGTGGATGTGTTGCGTCGCGCCCTGGCGCTCTATAATTACGTTCATAAGGAAGCAATTGAACAGGACAAAAAACTGTCGATAACCGACGAAGAAGATAAGATTATCAAAGATATTGTGTTCTCGTAACGGCACCTTGGGCTCCAAAGCCTGGGGACGCCTAAGCGTAGGGTGATAGAATGAACAACTGTATAAATTCAAACGTCATTGAAGAGAATAATGAAAAAACGAGCCAATCGTTTCGGAGCATATTCAATGAGCAAGTTCCTGAGTTTCGCGAACCTAAACCCACCTGGTTAGAGTGGTTTTTAAGTAATCTCGTCAGATACTTTCTCTGGTTTATTTGCGGACTGGCGGTGCTGTTTCTGCTTGCCTGGTGGTTTACACGCCCATCCTTAGCCGAAGTCCATCAACTTTTCGGCGCTGAGGCAAAACCGAACGAGGTTCTGGAAGCGTTCCGCGGCCTGCAGCGAGACCACTTCGACCAATTCCGCGATCTTTTTCAAATCATCGTGCTTTCTGCGCTGTTACCACTCTTCACGTTGCTGGCTGGCTACGCGTTTGGCTCAAGGGAAAAACAAAGAGAACAGAGCAATGAACCGGAGGAATGAGTATGAACAACCCGCCAATTCTTTACATCGGTATAGCCGCTCCGTTCGTCGAAGCGGCGCGCGTGTGGCTGGCAGAAATCCCGCCCTACCAGGATGAGCGGGAACGGCGTGAAAAACTGAAACAGTTTCCATACGCGACGGTCGGCGCTTATGGCATTTACTCTCCCGATGCTTCTGTAATCGCTTTCCGCACCGGCCTGCGCGTGAGCGAAGAGCGAGTCCAAAAAGAGATAGAGCAGTGGAGCGGCAAGCCGCCCAAACTGCTTCACAAGTTGGTTAATCCAATCGGGCCTCTCGACTATCGCAAAGCGTTAGAGGAACTCAAGCAAGCGTTGAGCGAACAACCGATTCGCATTGTAAGCCGCGTTGGGCTGACTCCCCAGCGATTGCAACGAGATTTAATTGAGTTAACTCCCGAACTTATGATTCTGGATTGCCACGGCAGTGAGGAAGGATGTCTGTTGTTCGAAGATGGTAGAGCGTGTGCGGATATGGTTCCTGGGGAACGGCTGTTCCCGATGCTCGAACCTCGACCGAAGGTGTTATTCCTGGCTGCCTGCTATTCCGAAGCAGTGCTCCGTCGCGCCCAGGAGAGCGCTGATTGGCAGGATGCCGCTATTCTGTACGTGTCGGGCGAAACGCCCATTGAGGTTGCTGCGTGCGTGGCGTTTCAATCCATGTTCATTCCGGCGTTCTTGCGCGGCAGGACGGCAGGCGATGCTTTTGACGCGGCGCGGCGTTATGTGGAAAATGACCCGAAGCTCGGAAGTCTTTCAGTTGCTCCTGGCGCGGTTTCTCCCGCCGATAAGTTCCGCATCAACGAAAAAGGCAAAAATGTTTGTATGGCGGGAATTGCGCCGGAAACGTCCATTCCATCCCAGGAAGCCAAACCAACTCTTCAGGTCGGCAGGCTCCGGCGGGCGTCCGAACGATTCGTAGGTCGGCGGCGTGAAATGGCGCGGATTATTGATGGGCTTCTGCCTCAACCTGCGGGAATCAACCCCGGCCAGGAGCGACGTATTGTAACCCTGACCAAAGAGGGCGGCATCGGCAAGACCGCCATCGCGTTAGAGGTCTCCGATTGGGTTTGTGAACGTGAGTTTTTCCCCGGAGGTATCTTTGAACTCTCCGGCGAACGGTTATTCAACGCTCAAGAACTCCTGACCCGCCTGCTGGCGCTGTTCGGCGTACCTCTGGAAGAGCAACGCGGCGATCTTTTCAGTCTGTTGTCCGCTGTTCTTCCTCAGAAGACCTCGAGGCGGCAAACGTTGCTTCTGTTGGACAACCTGGACGATTTGTCAGGACAGCATACGCTGCGCGACGTGCGGAAAGATACAGAGAAAATTCTTGAGACGATACTCACCGTCGCGCCGAACTTGCGGATATTAGCGACCTGTCGCTGGCAACTCGGATTGGCAGACCACGAGTTGGAGTTGGAGATGCCGCCGATGGTCGAGGATGACGCGCGGGATGTGTTCTTGTCTCATTTAGATTCGCCCGTTCACCAGCTCGAAGCGCGGGAGACGTGGGAACAGCCCAACAGCGCCATTCGCCAACTGGTGAAATTGTCGGGACGACACCCTCAATCGTTGCGATTGCTCGCGCGTCAGATGAGACGCCCAGGCACGACCATCGACAGATTGCGCCACGAGGCGTACACCGACCTGATGAAAGTGCTCACTGACCCCCTTGCCACGGAGGATGAAGACGACCGGCTGAAAAAAGTGGCGTTGTCTTATGAATTCTCGTACCGTCATCTGAGCGAGAATGGGAAACTGATGTTCGAACGGATGGCGCGGCTGCCAGGAGGGGTGTGGTGCGGTGAACTCGCGGAACAAGCAATACAATGGCACGAATTGCTCGAAGAAAACTGGCGCGAAATCATGGAAAGGGAATTGGACTACTTTGCCCTGGTGCATTTTGAACCGGGGGATTCTGGCGGAGGCTCCGGGGTTTTCGAAATGCTCACGCCAATGCGCGAGTTCGCCCTGAAGAAATACCGGGCTGCAGACCACACGCAGTGGGAAGCGAAGTGGCTCGAATTCTGGCGTCAGCGCATACAACCCTGGAATCAACTCATTTCAGGGGAACTGCCGGAGGGGATAGAGCTCCCGGAGGCCGGACGTTTAGCAATGGGCACGCTCCAGCGACAGATTGGCGTAACCCTGTTTGAGCATACCCAACCCAACTGGCTCGCCCTGATGGAACACGCTTTGCAAAGGGACGTTTCTCTCGCCCATTGGCTACTCCTGGAAATTGTCTCCTTCTGCCAACTGAGCGGTCAGAACGTCTTACTCAAGGCTCTATCGGAAGCAGTCGTAAACGTCCTGCGCCGTTCCGGGCAGGAAGAAGATCTGGCTCCATGCCTGGGAACACTTGGTACTGTGCAGAGTGATTTGGGAGAGGGTGAAGCGGCAAGGGCTTCTTACACCGAAGCGTTGGAAATCTATCGGCGTTTAGCGCAACGACACCCCGCCGCGTTTGAACAATATGTGGCAACTACCCTCAACAACCTGGGTACTGTGCAGAGGGCTTTGGGAGAGCTTCAAGACGCAAGGCAATCTTTCACCGAAGCGTTGGAAATCTACCGGCGTTTAGCGCAACGACACCCCGCCGCGTTTGAACAATATGTGGCAACTACCCTCAACAACCTGGGTACTGTGCAGCGTGATTTGGGAGAGCTTCAAGACGCAAGGCAATCTTACACCGAAGCGTTGGAAATCTATTTTCCTTTAGCGATACAATTGCCGGCCGCCTTCGGACGGAATTTCCATGTTGTTCTGCGCAACTACACAAATGTCACTCCTGAATCTCCCGACGACCTCTGGTGGCAGTTGTGGAAAAATTTCGCCTCATGAATTTTGCTTTTCACTTGCGGTAATCATAAATTGGAGCTCTGCGAAAACAAAGTTTTCGCACTCCGAAAAAGGATAAATTTATGCAGACAACGTACAAAATACAGCTTGACGAAGAAGGACAGGAATATATTCCCGTATCGAAAACCGGGATGGATTTATTGCGAGATGCTGTTTTGAGCAAAGGCACCGCTTTCACTGAGGACGAGCGAACAGAATTTTTGCTACATGGGCTTCTACCTCCGCATGTCTCTACAATGGATGAACAATTACAGCGAATTCATGAAGGCTTCAATAGAGCCGAAACACCAATACTGAAATATATCCACCTTCGTTCACTCCAGGATAGGAACGAACATCTTTTCTACGCGTTTATCATGCACGATTTGGAAGAGACCATTCCTATCGTCTACACGCCGACAGTTGGCACAGCGGTTGAGGAATACAGCCATATCTTCCGGCGTCCAAGGGGGCTTTTTCTAAGCCCACAGAATATTGACCGTATAGATGAAATTTTACAAAACCTGCCTTATCCAAACATTGAAATGATAGTTGTTACTGATAGCGAAGCCATACTTGGCTTGGGCGACCAGGGTATCGGCGGCATGGGCATTCCCATCGGAAAGCTTGCCATCTACGTGGTTGGGGCAGGCATTCATCCTACCGCTTGTTTGCCTATTACTTTGGATGTCGGCACAAACAACGAAAAGCTCCTCAGTGACCCAATTTATCTTGGCATCAGAAACAAACGCCTCAGAGGCGAAAAATATTTTGCCTTCATTGATGCTTTTATTCAGGGTATCAAGCGTAACCTGCCAAATGCGATTATACAATGGGAAGATTTCAGCAAACAAAACGCTTTCACCGTACTGGACAAATACAGAAATGAGATAACATCCTTCAATGATGATATTCAAGGCACAGGAGCGATGGCGTTAGCAGGCACCTTGAGCGCATTGAAAATCCTGAAGTCTGGCGACTTCAGCTACAAGTTGAAGGACCAGGTTTTTGTAATATTCGGCGCGGGCGCCGGTGGAATAGGCATTGCACAACGGCTTTATGCTGGACTGCTGAAAGCGGGTTTATCAGAAGCCGAAGCGAAAGCGCGCATTTATACTCTTGATAGCAGAGGGTTAGTCGTTGATGACAGGGAAAACCTGGAAGATTACAAAAAGCAATTCGCGGTGAGGAGAGAGCAGATTACTAATTGGAAACTAACGCATCCCGACAGAATAGAACTGCTTGATGTCATCGTCAATGCGAAACCGACAGTGCTTTACGGAACTTCCGCAACCGCCGGCGCTTTCGGAGAAGTTATCATAAAATCAATGCAAAAATATACTCCGGTTCCCATCATATTTCCCCTCTCAAACCCAAATAAGAATGCCGAAGCGAATCCTTCTGATATTTACCAATGGACAAACGGCAACGCCATCGTCGCGACAGGTAGTCCCTTCCTTGATTTAGAATTTATGGATAGACCTATCAAAGTCGGGCAAGGCAATAATGCCTTCATCTTCCCTGGTGTCGGTTTGGGAGCTTTGGCCGCCGGCGCAAGCACTATCACGGATGATATGTTCACCGCGGCCGCTTTCGCCTTGCATGAAGCAACCCCTAAGGAAAACCTGGCATGTAACTGCGTCTTCCCTGCAATCCGCCAACTCAGGGAGGTATCGAAAGCCGTGGCACTTGCCGTCGCAGAGGCGGCCATTAAAAATGGAGTTGCAAGACGAAATCCACCTTTATTAAAGGGTGGGAAAAGGGAAGATTTGCAAACTGAAATTGAAGCAAGAATGTGGCTGCCGCGGTATGTCCGTTATAGGCGGATTGGGTGAGTGGTTATTGGTGAGTGGTAACCACTCACTACTCACTACTTACTCACTCACCTTACGAAAGCATAAAAGGGGTTGGTAAACTTGTGCCGCCTACGTATCAACTTAAGGGTTCTCATCAATTCCCCTCCCTTGACGGGAGGGGCTAGGGGAGGGTGAAATAACAGGCGAATACCGCAAGCATTCGGCGTCGGTGAGCGAAGCGAAGTGGTTGACGAAGTAAACTACGCGAAGCCACTTTACTCACCCCTTCCTAACCTCCCCCGTCAAGGGGGAGGGCAGGGTGGGGTGCGAAATGGTCTTAAGTTGATACACATGGGGGTTGGTAAATTTGTGCCGTGATGCATTAGTAACTATCAACCGAGTTTAAAACATAAAAACTCCCTTAATAATCCCATCCCTTTTGTGTTCCACTATATCCAGAGCCTGTTCATAATCCGCTAACTTAAAGGTATGAGTAACCAAACTTTTAAGGTCAATTTCTTTATTGGCAACTAATCTTATCGCCCTGTTCCACATTCCCGGCCCGGAATTTGCCCCGACAATTGTCAAATTCTTTACAAGAATGAGGTCAGGTTGAAGCGTTGCTTCCTCCCACTCACAAAAACCCGAAATCCCAATCTTTGCGCCCTGACCGGCAATCTCTAAAGCAGCCTTAAACGCATTCGGACTTCCCGCCGCTTCAATAACTATATCAGAGCCGTCTGGGTGGATTTTCTGTACTGCTTCAACGACTGAAGCGTTCGCTTTATGTCGGTTAAAAACTTCATAAGCCCCTAACCTCTGGCATAATTCTAACCTCTCATCATGTCCTCCGGCAACAAAGATCTTTTGCCCGCCCTGTAGTCTGGCAATCTGCATACAGAGGATACCGATTGGCCCATCGCCTAAAATGGTCACATTATCGCCGGCTTGCACAGTTGCCTTCAACATAACGTGAAGCGCCACTGCCGTCGGTTCGATAAGCGCGGCTTCGACCGCGGAGACATTATCGGGGAGCGGATGAACATTGTTGGCAATTGTCTTCAGATATTCAGCATACGCGCCATTCCACGAATAACCGACTTCATCATAAGTTGGACATTGGGTCCATTTTCCCTGCCGACAGGCGGGACACCGCATACAGGTGATTTGATTTTCCGCAACCACCCGTTTTCCAATCAAATATTCATCTTTTTCATCAACTACTTCTTCAACAACCCCCGTCCATTCATGGCCGGGGATGACGGGATATTTCGCCATCGGCACTTTGCCTGCGATTACCGCAAAATCCGTAGCGCAGATGCTGGTGCATCTTAGTTTTATAAGCACCTCGCCAGGCTCTAATTCTGGTTTTGCAAATTCTCTATAATTGATGACATTGGGTTTTTCAACAACAATTGCTTTCATAAATTACCTTATTTCTTTTTTTCATGTTTCACGCATTACGTTTCACGTTTTAGCATGAAACAATGTCAAAATGTATATTTAGATATATCATATCGAATCACAGAAGTAAAGATGTTTATTTGACAACTAGAAATTCCTCAGTGTTTCTTTTGATGGAACTTCCTCTTTTTTTCTTTTTAATCAAACCCAAACTTTTCTTTAAAAAAGAAAAGTTCTTTTCTTCCACTTATTTCTTTTTGTCAACTTTTTCTTTCTTAAAGAAAAAGTTGGAAGAAAAGTTCCATCATAAGAAATAATTGGAATTTTAGGAAAAGAAAAAGTTTGGAAGAAAAGTTTGGTTGACAACGTTCCTCTTTCATGGTAATATAGTCAAAGGATACGAATAACAAAAAGGGAAATGCAAAGAAGAACATTTTACAACTTTTGTTTTCTGTTAGCGACATTGTTAATATTTGTTGTTATTGGAGTGGTGAATGCATAGGGATTATGATTCAGCCTACAAGTCGTTTTACGAACGTCTGTTTCAGCAGTGGAATAAGTTCCTTGTCTTTTCTTTTTGATCAAACTTTTTCTTTTAGGAAAAGAAAAAGTTTGGGTGGAATATTCCGGTTGAAACGCAAGTGGAGGTTTCAAGACGAGCCAAAACTATTGATATTGTGATTAAATGTGAGGTGGAACATACTCAGCGGCTCAAAGAGACAGCATTCTGGTTTTTCAAGCGTATCAATTCTATGGAGCTGAAATCTCCTGAAGACCCACTTGACCTTGCCAACTATATGACGATAGTTTCACGGGCTTATGGGTTGTTAGCGAAGCAGGAAAAAGAAGCAGAACAATTGCCAACAAACGCGACCATTACCATCGTTTGCTCGGTTCGACCTGATAAGTTGTTAGATGATTTGCAGTCTGAGCTACGCTTTTTACCCACTTCTGAGCCAGGTATCTACTTCAGCAAAGAGGGAATTGAAGTAAGAATAATTGTTTCAACGGAGCTGGACGTAGTTGAGAAGAATTACCCACTGTTAATTCTTGCCAAAGGGGAGAAACTGCTTGAGTTTTTTGAGGAAGTTGTAAGCAAAGGATTAACTGAGTATATAGAAATTATATTCCAGGTCGGGGTTTCGATTGACCCCGAAACTTTAACAGAAGGAGTGAGAAGAATGAGAGAATGGAGTCCGGAATTCAAAGCCAATCTTGAGCGAGCGTTAGAAAATTTATTTGACTTTTCCCCTGAAAGCATGGAGAGAATCGCTCCCTTCCGAGAAGCGCTTGAGGAACGAGAAAGAAATGCAAAGCAAGAGGAAAGAATAAACGCAAAGCGAGAAGATTTAATTTTGCTTTTAGAGAGCAAATTTGGCCCTCTTTCCGAAGAATTTGTTTCGCGTCTGGAAGCTGTGCGTGATGTGAATGAATTAAATCGACTGTATAAACGAGCTCTGGTTGCACAGACGTTGGAGGAGATTGGATTTCAAGAGAGCCAAGAGGCGTAACTTTTGGGTATCGACCAACAGTGGGTTTCGCTTGAGGAGAAGTATATTCGCTTTCATTTTTCACTTTTCGATTGGGAGGTAATCGTGATTAATGTTGAATTTATACCAGGGGTTTCAATGCGCCTGCCTGGTAATTTGGACCAAGATGATACACTACCGCAATTGGCGGCAAGTGGATTGGCAGCAGTTGAGTTAACGTATATTGCGGATTTTATAAAGCCGGGTTGGGTGAAACGAGTGCGCAAGACGTTGGCAGATAGTAATATCCTGATTAACAGTGTCCATGCGCCGTTCGGCGACGACGTGGATATCTCGCGGTGCGATGATGGTGGACAAGCATACGCTATTGCAGCGATAGCCAAATCCATAGAGATGGCTAAACAATTGGGAGCAGGAATTTTAGTGGTGCATGCGAGCGCAGAACCGATAGACAAGGCAGAACGCGAACAGCGTTTGGCGCAAAGTTCAAAAGGCCTGGCTGCGCTGGTGAAGATGGTAGAACCATTGGGAATACGGCTTGCGGTTGAATTATTGCCGCGCACATGCCTGGGAAATACCGCGGAAGAACTAATACAATTCGTGGAACAGCATCCGCCAGAACAGGTGGGAATTTGCTTAGATACGAATCATTTGGCCGACACCAGTAAGTTGCCCGAATATGTGGAACTGCTTCAACATCGCTTGATTACAACGCACATCTCCGATTATGATGGCCTCGACGAAAAACACTGGATACCTTTCACTGGTGTTATCGATTGGGGCGCTTTTGCTGATGCGCTTTACCGCATCAGTTATCGCGGGGCATTCATCTATGAAGTAACACTGGATAAAAACTTGTTAGCGGCGGAATTTGAAAATATCCTCGGAAATTTTGACCGCATAATCGACGCGGCAGAGCAAAGGTTATAGTTTTGCACTTTTTTACAATGTAATACGTAAACAGATTGCTAACTGGAAGCGTTAGAAATTTTGCATTTTACAACTTAATTCGGTAATCACCAGACCTCAAGTGTGAGGTGAACGAACTGTTAGCGCAAGCCGGCAAGCCGCCACGCTACCCCATACGTATCAACTTAAAACCCATTTCGGATCCCCCCTCCTTCCTCCCCCTTGACGTGGGAGGCCAGGTGGGGGTGGAGATGGCGCACCTTCTGGCCTATGACCCTCTGGGCAGGAAGCCATTAGGTCGGAGAATTGCTTTCTTTTCACCCTCCCGTCAAGGGAGGGGAATTGAACAACGGCGTTAAGTTGATAAATATGCGGCAAGTCACCGCGCTACCCCAGCGCCGAAGTGGAAAACCAATAGGAGGGAAAATAATGCAGGTCTATCTATTTTTCGCATTCATCCTGTTAACGTGCGCGCTGAACGGATTCCTGGCGGTTTACGCCTGGCGGCAGCGGAGCGTGCCGGGCGCGCGCGCCTATGTGGGCCTGGCGCTCGGCGTATGTCTCCTGGCCCTGGCCGAAATCCTATCCATGCTCAGCCCCACGCCGGCGCAGGCGTTGTTCTGGTTCCAGCTCCGCTACTCTCCTCTGGCAGTCACCCCGGTCTTTTGGCTATTGTTCGCGGTAGAATACAGCGGACGGAAGAATTGGCTCTCGAAGCGCCTACTGGCTGGCATGTTCATCATTCCGGTCATCACGCAGGTCTTGTTCTGGAGCAATAGTCTGCACGGACTGTGGGTCAGGCAGGAGGTTGGCTTTCATCAAAGCGGCGCATTTTGGATTGCCGAGGTCAGTGCTCGCCTCCCCGGCCCGGGACTCATAGCACAGGTGGTCTATGGCATGCTCTTGCTGCTGGCGGGTATCGTGTTGCTACTCCTCGCTGCCTGGCGTATGTGGCGACTGTACCGCGGGCAGACGCTGTTGGTGGCTGGCGCAGCGTTCATTGCATTCGTGATTGCGTTCATCGTCAATTTCAACCTGATGCCACGTATCGAGTTCAATCCCTTTACGCCGGGCCTCGGGTTGAGCGCGCTGCTGGTCGCCCTGGCTGCCTTTCGTTTCCAGTTCCTCAAGCGCGCCCGCCGCAGAGACCGACTCGCAGACGCGGGCGATGGAAATGCAGACGCAACGTTCACTGGCTGTGTTCCTGCTCATTTTCGCCATAATGGTGGCGGGTATTATCGCTGTTGGCTACCTGTCTTACCAGGACTATGAGCGCCAGTTCGGCGTCCGGGTGGAAAGCCAACTTTCGAGCATTGCCGAATTAAAAGTGAGCGAATTGCAGGATTGGCGCAATGAACGCCTGGGGGATGCTGAACTCCTTTACCAGAACCTGGCCTTTAGCACGCTGGCGCAGCATTATCTCGAAAATCCGGCTGACGCTAGGGCGCAAGCCGAACTCCAGGCCTGGCTGGATAAATACCAGGTCTATGAGGAATATGCTCGGGTTTCCCTGCTGGACGCGGACGGCGTTGAGCGGCTTTCATCTCCCGCCGCGCCCGCACCGGTCGCAGCGCACCTGACCCAGGATGCGGCCGCCGCTTTGAGCGCGAGGCAAGTGACCTTTCTGGATTTCCACCGCGATACTGCCGATGGCGCCATCCACCTTTTGCTCCTAATCCCCATTCTCGCCGGGCAGGATAACCGTCCGTTGGGTGTCCTCGTCTTGCGCATTGACCCGGACGTGTATCTTTACCCTTTTATCCAACAGTGGCCCATCCCCAGCGCCAGCGCCGAAACCCTGCTCGTCCGCCGGGAGGGGACTGACGTCGTATTTTTGAATGAACTCAGGTTCCAGACCGGCACGGCCCTTAACCTGCGTTTCCCGCTGGAAAATACGCAATTCCCCGCCGTCAAAGCCGTGCTGGGGCAGACTGGCATCGTGGAAGGCGTGGATTATCGCGGTGTACCGGTGATAGCTGATGTGCGCGCCGTTCCTGGTTCTCCCTGGTTTCTGGTGGCAAAAATAGACACCACCGAGGTGTACGCGCCTCTACGGGAACGCCTGTGGCAAACGGAATCTTTCTTCGGTGTACTGATTGTAGCATCCGGCGCGGCGTTGGGGCTGGTCTGGTGGCATCAGCGCCTGCGCTATTATCGCGGGCTGGCGGCGGCGGCGCAATCGCTACGCGAGAGCGAGGCGCTTTTGCGCACAATTGCCGAGAACTATCCGAATTCCTATCTCTCCATCATTGAAAAAGACCTGACCGTCGGTTTTACCTCGGGGCAGGAATTCAAAAAACAGCATCTGAACCCTGATGAGTTTGTTGGTATGACGCTTGAACAAGTCTTTGGTGACCAAACGCCCGTTGTGCGTGAACACTATTTGAGAACATTCGCCGGTAAAGAGCAGTCATTCGAGCTCTTCATCAATGACCAGCACCAATTTTACCGCACTGTGCCTTTGTACGCGCAAGATGGTACGATTACACGGATTCTCAGTGTGGTGGAAAACATCACCGAACGCAAGCGGGCAGAGGAGGCACTGCGGGCGACAAATGAGTTGCTCTCCTTGTTTATAAAGGACTCACCAATTTTCGCCTACATCAAGGAGGTGAGTCCCACCGAAAGCCGCGTATTGAAGGCCAGCGAAAACTATCAGGAGATGGTCGGCATCCCGGGTTCTGAAATGGTCGGGATGACTATGGAGGAACTGTTCCCGGCTGAATTCGCGGCAAAAATTACCGCCGACGACTGGGCCGTCGTTTCTGGTGGTAAAACGCTTCAACTGGATGAGGATTTGAATGGCCGCAACTATACCACTGTCAAGTTCCCGATTTTCCTGGGAGGTAAAAACCTGCTCGCTGGTTACACCATCGACATCACCGAGCGCAAGCAGGCGGAGGAGGCGCTGCGGGAATCAGAAGCCAAATACAAGATGCTGTTTGTCAATGCCGCAGAGGGAATATTAGTAGCTGACCTTAAGACGAAGCAATTCCGCGATGCCAACCCTGCCATGTGCAGGATGTTGGGATATACTAAAGAAGAGTTAATACATTTAGGAGTGGCGGACATTCACCCAAAAGATTCTCTGGACCACGTGCTGGCTGAGTTCGAGGCCCAAGTGCGGGGTGAAAAGACGTTGGCATCTGATCTTCCGTGTCTGAGCAAAAACGGCGCCTTGTTTTACGTTGACATCAAAAGCACGGCAATGGTATTAGACGGCCGTAAATACAATGTGAGCTTTTTCACCGACATCACCGAGCGCAAGCAGATGGTGGAAACGCTACAAGAGTCACAAGCGCAATTTCGTGACCTATACGAAAACGCTCCTAACGCTTACTTTTCCATTGGGGTGGATGGTTACATCCGTAGGTGTAACCGACGCGCTGCAGAGATGCTTGGATATGCGGTGGACGAACTGATAGGGCAGTCGAGATTGAGGCTATACGTAGACACACCGCAAGGGAAAGAGAAAGCATTAAAGGTATTTCAGCGGTTTCTGGCTGGTGAGACTGTGATTGACGAAGAATTGCAGATGCAACAGGCAGATGGCACACTTATATGGGTCAGCCTGACGATGAACGCCATTCGAGATGCTCAAGGACAAGTTGTGGAAAGCCGTTCAATGGTCGTGGACATCACTGAACGTAAATTAGCGGAAGGTCGAATCAAAGCCGCCCTCGAAGAAAAAGAAGCGCTGCTGCGAGAGGTTCACCATAGGGTTAAGAATAATATGCAGGTTATTTCCAGTCTGCTTAATCTTCAGGAAAGAGAGATTAAAGATGAAAAATATAGTGAGATGTTAAAAGAAAGCAGGGACCGAATAAAGTCGATGTCCCTTGTTCATGAGAAACTTTACCAGTCCGTAAACCTGGCGGATATTGACCTGGGTGATTATATCAAGAGTTTGGCGACTAGTTTGTTTCGGTCTTATGGAACTAAAGGTAAAATCGCCCTGCAAGTGGATTGTGAAAATGTTCGGCTTCCCATTGATTCTGCTATTCCGTGTGGGTTAATCATAAACGAACTGATTTCCAATTCTCTGAAACACGCCTTTCCGGAGGACCCACCCCTGCCCCTCCAAAGGAGGGGAAATGAAATTAACATCTCCCTTCGCTCACCTGGAGATGAAATTGAACTTGTGGTCAGCGATAACGGCGTTGGGATACCAGATGGTCTGGATTTCAGAAATACCGCATCATTGGGCTTACACCTGGTTACAATTTTAGCGGAAGGTCAACTTCATGGTAAAATAGAGTTGGAAAGAACTGCGGGAACTTCTTTTAGAATTAGATTCGATAAGAAAGGTTCGGTAGGTTTTAGAAAATAGTCCCCTCCTTGAAGAGGCAGGGGTGGGTACATTTCGGCGGATGGTAATTGGGCGAGATGGCTAAAGGGCAAAACGGCTAAACGGCAAGACGGCTAAATAAAAATTGCTGTTTTGCCGTCTTGCCATCTTGCCAATTTGCCACTTTATCAACTAATTTTTGAGAAAAGAGGATATAAACTTATGGAAAAAACCGAAATTTTGTATTAGTCAATAACATGTTGAAATCTAATTTATTAAATGTTATACTCTATCATTATGGAAAAACGCTTATCTTATCCCCGAACAACCCCTTCTCAACGTCAGCGTTTGTTTAAAGTTTGGCAAGA
>Ga0194113_10000381_pt1 | contig 57111 bp, 51 predicted proteins | sample TA2MahC200mmetaG_FD_146193 | JGI IMG/M metagenome (GOLD analysis project Ga0194113, IMG submission 146193) | Freshwater microbial communities from Lake Tanganyika, Tanzania - TA2015017 Mahale Deep Cast 200m | ecosystem: Environmental > Aquatic > Freshwater > Lake | place: Tanzania: Lake...
TCCCTAAAATCTCCCCTCCCCTGGCGGGAGGGGATGAAGGGGAGGGGGATCATTTTTCTATTCACCCCCACCCTCACCCTCCCCCATCAAAGGGGGAGGGGATCAGATGGAAATTTCAAATATCTTTGGATAGTATTTTAATTCGTTTTAAGCGCTTAACGGGTGCTCTTTGTTTGATCCTTTTCAGGATTTTTTAAAACTCTGTGATCTCTGTGTCCTCTGTGGCTAATTTAATATTCTATTCGATCACCATCATGACCATATCGGTTTCGCAAGTCTGGCCGACGGATATCCGGATATCTTTGACCACGCCGGATATAGGGGCCACAATGGGCATCTCCATCTTCATGGCCTCCAGGACGGCCACCTCGTCATCTTCCTGAACCTTGTCGCCTACCTTTACCTTAATGTCCACGATCTTCCCCACCATGGGAGCAGTTACATTCTGGGCCATAAAAAAACTCCTTTCCTTTTGATTTTGGTTATTTTATAGGGAATGCCTTCAGGTTGACATTCTTCCCAATACCTTCATTGCCTGAAAAACAATAAATATCCGGAGGATTGCTTCTTCATCCCGAGCCCTCCAAACTTTGGGCAACGCCAGGTTTAAAAGCCCTTTTTAGTAATCCGCCAGAAGTGTAAACAATAGGTTTATTTTCACTAACTGGCCTTGATTACATTCGCAGATAAATACGGCAGCTGCAAAATGAACGACTATTCACCTATACCTTATGGATGTTATTTTGTCAACATTCATGCAGCTTCTTTTTTATTGACTTTTGACTCATGGGGTATTTATAGTTGATTCGGCAATAACCAAAAAATCTGAGCCCCACGCAGATCGAACTCGCGGGGGAAGCAAATGTATTGGCAATGATTTTTAAAACCGCTTTGTTACAAAAGGGCGCCAGAACCCTGAACTCCTGTTTGGCCTTCTTTATTCCCCACTCCTTTCTCCTGGCCCTCCTATTTACCTTCGTTGCCTATTTAATGGGAATCTTTCTAGCCTATCAGGGGCCGTTCGACATGGTCAAGTTCTGGGTCGGGGGGTTCTGGAACTTCCTGGCTTTTTCCATGCAGATGGTCCTGATGATTTTAGCTGGCTTCAGCGTGGCCAGCATTCCTGCGGGCCAGAAAATTTTACGGTGGTTGGCGGCTATCCCCAAAACTCCCCGCACCGGGATCATGTTTATGATAGCCCTGGTTGCTGCCTTTTCCTGGCTGCACTGGGGCATCGGGATCGTCGCCGGAGCGTTCTTAGCCCGGGAGATGGGCAGAAGAATTCCCAACATCGATTATCCCCTGCTGGTGGCCAGCGCATATATCGGGATGTGCGCCGGAACTTTCGGCGCGTTTGCTCACGAGCCCCTGGCCATTAGCCAGGCAGGGCATACTTTGGAGAAAGCCATCGGGATCATTCCCCTGGCCCAGACGTCTTTCAGCACTATGGCTCTTTCAGGATTCGCTCTGGGAACCATCTCGGTGATAATTCTGATGGGTATGATCTGCCCCAAAGAAGCAGATGTCGTTCCTCCCGACCCGGAAAATTTAAAGCGTTTTGAGGAAGAAGACCTGGCCGAACTAACTTCCCTGATTGCCGAAAAAGAATTGAAGCAAAGGGGAAGGATACCCCTGGGCGTCTGGTTGGAGCACAGCCGCTGGCCGGTTTGGCTGATATCGATCATGGGGTTCTCTTACATCGTTTATTGGTTCTACGGGCGGGGGTTTGACCTCAACTTAAATATTCTCAATTTCGTCCTCCTTTTCCTGGCCATTTCCTTGCACGGCACCCCTATGCGCTTTTTAAAGTCGATGGAAAGGTCAGGCCGCCCCGTTTTTGGAATTATCGTCCAATTTCCCTTCTATGCCGGCATTCAAGGGATGATGGCTTCATCAGGCCTGGCGGCAATCCTCTTCAAATGGTTTGTGGCCAGCTCCACGGCGGCGACTTATCCCTTGTGGGTTTTCCTCGATGCGGTCCTGGTTAATTTCTTCGTTCCCACTTCGGAAGCGATCTGGGAAATTCAGGGTCCGCTGGTTATCAAGGCCGCCCAGGACCTGGGCGCAGCCATCCCCCGGGCCATCAACGCTTTTACAGCCGGAGAGGTCATTGGCAATCTCATCCAACCCTTCTGGGCTATCCCCTTATTGGGAATCTGCGGCCTTTCCATACGGGATATCATGGGCTATTGCCTCCTAACTTTTTTGCTTCTTTCATCGGTCTGGATTTTTTGCGTGGCCTTTTTGCCAATTTGAAAAAGACGCAAATAAATTAAAATTAGCCACAGAGGGCACAGAGATCACAGAGTTTTAAACTAATGATTAAAAAAAAGGTATCAATTTAGCGGTTTGAAAAAGTGGTTTTACCACCTTTGTTGAGGTCCGGGGGTCTGGGTGGAACGCGCCGGAAGCATCGGCCGGGTTTCCGGTTGGCAACGAAGAACCCCGCTCGTTTCCGCCGGAGGAGGCGGGGGGCGTTTTCCCCGCCCCACCCGCGAAGAAATCAGCGCCTTGTGATTCCAAGCGGGCCGCCCAGGCCCCCGGACCATGGATTCTCTCTGACCTTACGCCCCACTTTTTTTCAAAGGGCTAAAGTGATGCAGAAAAAGTAAAGAATAAGTGTTAAAACTCTAAAGTGATTTAGCTGCAGGCTACACTAAAGTTGAAAAAAGGAAATTCCTATGCAATGGACATAGCCCAAAGCGAACAGGGTTCAGGGAAAGAAAGAACCCATAGAACAGAATGAGAAAAAGTTACTCTAACATTTTTTAGGCTAGGCGCGTTGCCTTCTTGAGGGAGGGAGCAAAATGTCTGAGATCACCGGGAGAGACCGGATTCGGGCCTGCTTGAAGCGGTCGATTGCCGACCGAATTCCCATCGGGATCATTCTGGGGCCATTCAGGGCGAAAGTGATAGGATGCGCGCTCAAGGATTACTGGGCCGATGGGGGAAAATTGGCCGAGGCCACCCTGGCCTGTTACGAGCTTTTTAAGCCTGACAGCGTGGATGTCTCCTGGGACATATTTATGGAAGCAGAAGCTTCGGGCGCGCTCCTGGACTTTCCCGCCGATGGCGTGCCGCAGGTGAAGAGGCATGTCCTGGCGCAGAAGTCTGCTCTTGGAACCCTGAACCTCCCCCGGCCTGAAAGCAGCGGAAGATTTCCTTTATATATAGAAGCCTGCCTGGATGTAGTCCATGCCCTGAAAGGTCCGGCCTTGTCGGGAACCGTGACCGGGCCATGGACCATCGCTACGGCGCTGAGGGGCGCTCAAGAGTTGATTTACGACACGGCCGATGATCCCCTCTTTGTGGATGAGCTGATGCAATTTACCACAGAAGTTACGAAAATCCTGGGCTCCCAGATCATACAAACCGGATTATCTCTGACCATGGGAGAAGCCGCATCCTCCTGCAGCCTCATTTCTCCGGCGCTCTACAGGAAATTCATAAAAGCTTATCATAGGGAAATTGTCCAGTTTTTCCGGGAGAAAAAAACTGGTTTATCCTTGCACGTCTGCGGCTACCTCGACCCCATTATGGAAGATCTGGTAGAGTTGGGCATTGTGGCGTTGAGCCTGGACAGCCCTTCTTCTTTAAAAAAATTGGTGGAAGTTTCTAAGAAGAAGATCGTTTTGGTGGGAAACGTGGCCACTTCCCTTTTTGTCAGCGGAACTCCGGAAGAGATGGAGACTTCCGTGAAAGAGTGCCTCCATGCGGCCGCTCCTGGAGGGGCCTACATTATATCCTCCGGCTGTGAGCTTTCTTACAATGCCACCACGGAAAGAGTCCAGTTGTTCTTTAAGGCAGCCCGGGAATATGGGAAGGCCGAAAGGGTTTTAGCAGGATAAATTACAAATTGATTTTTTGGACCATTAATCTATGATGACGTTGTAAAAAGTCAAAATTCCGTAACACTTTAGCTCTTTGAAAAAAGGTGTGTTGTAAGGGCCAAGGAATTCCAGGGGCCGGGGGCCAGAGCGTAACGCTTGGAATCATAAGGCGCTTATTTCTCCGCATATGGGGCGGGCAAGAACCCCCGCCTCCTCCGGAGGAAACGATCTTTTGTCCTCGTGGCCAAGCGGAAACCCAACCGATGCTTCCGGCGCGTTCCGCTCTAACCCCCGGCCCTCAACAAAGGCTTTTATAACATTTTTCAAATCGCTAAACTGTTACAAGATTCCCTTCTTTTTGTCATTCCCGCGAAAGCGGGAATCCAGTAAATTTAAGCAGTTCTGTCCGCCTGAGGCGGACTGCTTTCGCAGGAGTGACGGCTTTCCCGACTTTTTACGAGAGCTTCAATCTATGAATATCTTGATCGTATTAGCTACTATCGTCTTTTTTTTATTGAGCTGCTACTTTTCTTCCCCATTGAATGCCTTTCCCCCTGTTTCTGCCGGCCTCTCTCCCGGGCAAGAATTTGAAAATGCCTTGACCCTTTTTAAGAAAAAAGAATACTTGCCGGCCCTGCAAGCCCTGCGGAGGCTTGAAGAAAATCATCCGGAGAGCCGTTTTCAGCCGGATGCGCTCTTTGTGCAGGGAAAGACCCTGCGCGCCCTGCAGAGATGGCCTGAGGCCGCCCAGGTCTTTTCGCGGGCGGCTGAGGTCCATACCCTTCTGGCAGATTATGCTCTCTATTATCAGGGAGAGTCTCTGCAAATGGCCAAAGAGGGAAGAAAGAGTTTAGAAGTTTGGCAACGCCTTATAAATCTGTATCCGAAAAGTCTCAGGGCGCCGCAGGCAGAGCTGAAGATGGCCGAAATTTATTTTCAGCTCGGCGAATATTCGCGGAGCGCTGAAGTCTGCGAAGCCCTCCTGAAAAAAAGCCCGCGCAAAGATTATTCCGCCCAGGCGCTCTTTTTTTTAGGGCAGGCCCAGGAAGGGCTGAGACAATGGGCGAAAGCCCTCCAAAGCTACCAGGAGGTCTGGTTGAGCCATCCTCTTCATCCTGCGGCCAAAATAGCAAAGGATAGGTTGGAGACATTGATTAAGGAAAAAAAACTTCCGGCGCCAAAAATCCCTCCGGCAGCGCTCCTTAGCAGAGCGTTACACTTCTACCAGGCTCGCCTGTTTGAAAGGACCTTGAATGAGATGGAAAGACTCGAAGGGTTTCCGGCCAATGTCTATCCGCAAAACTACGCCGGTGAACCCTGGGTCGATGAGCTCTACTTTCACCGGGGGATGTGTTTTTTTTACCTGAAGCAATATTCGAAAGCTGTGGAAACCTTCAATCTGCTGGTTCACCGTTCCCGGAATGAGGATATGGCCGATAAATCCCTTTTCTGGATGACCCGGGCGCTTTTCCGCGCGGGCCGAAAAGAGAATGCCTTGAATACCTTTTCCCTTTTTCAAAATACCTATCCCCAAAGCCCTTTTATGGACCGGGCCCTTTACCTGAAAGCCCAAATTTTTGATGAGCGGGAGGATATAACCCAGGCCGTTGCCCTTTACCGGGAACTGGCTGAAAAGTTTCCGCAGAGCTCCCTGCGCTTCCAGGCCCTGTGGCAGTCCGGCTGGCTCTTGTTCAATCATAAAGACCTGCAAGGGGCCATCCAGGCCTGGGACCGCCTACAGGCCCTTAACCCCAATTCCCCCTGGGTCGAAAAAGTTTTGTATTGGAAAGGCCGGGCCTTACAAATTTCGGGGATCTCTCAGGAAGCCGAAGAAAATTTTCAGCTTCTCCTTAAAAATTATCCGGCCTCTTATTACAGCCTGTTGGCCGCAAACCGGGAAGGTTCTTTCAGGGCCAGCAGGGGATTTTCCACTTTTCTGCATGACCAGGTCCTGGGGTCTTTTTTAGAAATAAAAGGCCCCTCTTCCAGGCCTGGAAGCGTCTACCTGGAAAAGGGCAGTATCCTTACTAAGTTGGGAATCCTTTTGGCAGCCGTGGAAGAGCTTGAAGCTGCCGAAGAAGAAGGGAGAGCTTCTTCAGAAATGCAGAAGGAAGTTTCCCGCCTCTACCGGGAAGCGGGAGAATATCACCGGTCTGCTCTCTTGATCCGCAAGAACTTTAGCCTCAAACCCCTGGCCGGCCGCCTGCCGGAAAATGAAAGGACTCTTTACCTCCTGGCTTATCCTCTGGGAAGCTCCTCCTGGGTCAACCATTACGCCCGCAGCAGAAACCTGGATGCGGCGCTCCTCAGCGCGGTCATCCTGGAAGAAAGCCGGTTTAACCCGCAGGCCCTCTCCGTGGCCGGGGCGCGCGGGTTGATGCAGATCATGCCCCGCACCGGCCAGCAGATTGCCAAGCGGTTGAAAATGCCCTCTTTCTCCGAAGGGCTCCTTTTCGATCCGGAGGCGAACTTGTCTCTTGGAAGCTGGTACCTGGCCAGTTTACTGGAAGAGTTCGGGGGGAGAGAAGCATTAGCTCTGGCGGCTTACAATGCTGGGCCGCACATCGTCCGGGAATGGCTGGCCAAAAAGAATTGGCAGCGGGAAGATGAGTTCGTGGAGAACATCCCCTACAGTGAGACAAAAAATTACGTTATCCAAGTACTCAGAAGTGCGCGGATTTACCAGGCGCTTTACACTTTCCCCCAAAGTCACAGCGGGTCTTAAAAAGTTTTTAAAAAACCACCTTCCGCTCATGGCCGGCCAGGTAGTTCCGCGGCTCAACCGAAGCCCAGGCAGCCCGCTTCATGGAAATGAGATGAGAGATGGAGAAGGCATTGCGAAAAATGGCTGCGGCCCCCTCCCACCCGATTTGCGACCAGGCATAGCCTGTCTTGTATAACTCGGTAAACTCCCGGTAAAAATCAGGCAGCTTAAGTTTCGTGGGAAGCACGGCGTGCACGTAATCGAAAAGCTCATAATTGGTGGTGATCAATTTTCCCTTGAGCTTGGCAAAGAGTTCCGTCCCCGGAAGCGGCGTAAGGATGGTCAGGGAAGGGGAATAAAGCTTGCGATCGAGGATATACTGGCGCAGACGACGGAAGTCATTCTCCTGGAAAGAAGGGTCGATGATGAAGGAAGCAATGACGTCCATTCCATGGGCCCTGAGTATCTTCAGGGCCTCCTCGTTGTTCTGGATGGAGTTGTGCTTGTTCAGCCGGTCAAGATCCTCTTCATCGATTTTCTCAAATCCTATGTAAACCTTCCAGAATCCGGCCTTTCTCAGCAGAGGAATAACCTCCGGGTGCTGGACGATCGCATCGCTGCGCGCCTGGAACATGAAGCGCTTCTTTACCTTGTTCTCGATGATAAGTTCGGCTATGCGCTTGGCCCGGGGCACGCTAAGGAGAAAGTTGTCATCCGCGATGAAGATAAACTTTTCCCTAATGATTTTGATCTCGTCCAGGACGCGCGACGGACTCTTCATCCGGCATTTGCCCTGGAAAAATTTCCAGACGCTGCAGAAATCGCAGCGGTAGGGACAGCCGCGGGCCGTCTCCATGATAGAGAAGGGTTTTTGGAAACCCAGGTGATAATGGAAGCGGTAGCCCTGGGTGAGGTGACGCGCTGCTAAGGGGAGTTCGTCAAGGTTGTTGATCAAAGGACGCTCGGGTGTATAGTAAGGGCCGGATGCCTCGTTCAGGGCCAGCCCCGGAATAGTCCGCAGGTCTTCTCCTTTCTCCAATGCCCGGACCAGCTCAGGGGTAGTAGCTTCTCCCTCGCCGATCGCCACCCCATCGATGGATGGATAGTAGAAATCTTCGGGAGAAAGAGAAGCGTGATGCCCTCCGACAAAGACAGGGACATCACGACGCCAGGCTTTAATAGCTGCAGTGATCTCCCGGGTCTGATAGACGTCGATGGTGAAGGAACAATTGATCCCGCAGAAATCCGGCTGGAAATCCTTAAGAACTCGGGGGAGGCGGTTTTCCAGGCGCAAGTCCAGAATTTTGACCTTTTGCTCAGGCAAGCTTCCGGCGATCGTCTCCAGACCTAGGGGCTCCACGACGCCCAGACTCCGGAAGCCGAGTCCTCGATCCTGCGAGGGCTGGATGAGTAAAATCTTCATTTTTCCTTTTCCTCGACCAGGGGCTGCTAAAAAAAGTCCCTTGTAACGAACCTCCTTTACAAGGGACCTTTCAGGTGCTGGCGGGGTCGACGGGATTCGAACCCGCGGCCTCCGGCGTGACAGGCCGGCGTTATAGACCAGCTTAACTACGACCCCGGTAGGCGGAACAGGGATTGAACCTGTGACCTCCCGCGTGTAAGGCGGGCGCTCTTCCAGCTGAGCTATCCGCCCTGAAAAAAGAATATTTCCTCACCCAAAAATTATAACATACTTCTCTGGGGAAATGGGAGGATTTTACGCGAGGAAGCCCTTGTGCGGAGGCGGCAAGGCCTCATTTAACTGCCGATTTCAAGGCGGCGCCCGCCCGGAATTTGGGAACGTTGGCAGCCTTGATATTAATCTCTTGGCCCGTCTGGGGGTTTCTGCCTTTGCGGGCAGCCCGGCGGGAGACAGCAAAGGATCCGAATCCCACCAGGGAGACCCTATCCTTTTTCTTCAGGGCGGCTGTAACACCTGTCAGGAATGCATTCAGGGCTTTTTCGGCGGCAACTTTGGTGATGTCGGCCTTTTTAGCCATCGCCTCGATTAAATCGGCTTTGTTCATGCTCGCACCCTCCTTTTTTTCAAAATGACTCACAAAACGTTTTATTCTCTACCATGTTGGTTTTTCTTGTCAAGGGAAATTCTTGAAATCGTGGTAACCTTTCATTCACGGGTGCGTGGCCAAGGTCGAAGGAGGAAAGGTTCGGCGTAAAGGCCAAGGGCGCCCATGGCCGGGGGGCCAGCCCAGTCCGCTTGGAACCATGAGGCGCTGATTTCTCCGCGGATGGGGCGGGGCTGACGCCTTCCGCCTCCTCCGGCGGAGGTTCAGTGAGTACACCATGAACAGGGATATCCCAGCCGATGCTTCCGGCGCGTACCGGCCTGGCCCCCCGGCCAAAACAGAATCTTGGCCAGGGTTAGTTCCTCCGATATTCCTGTCATAGCCACTCGTGACTGAAGGGTTACAAATCGTGCTGGAAGATAAAAAAATTCTGAAACGGGGCCCCCGGCGTGGAATAACACAATAAAAGCCGGTTTCAGGCTGTCTCAGCCTTTTTTTCGTAGAGGACGATGGGTTTTTCCTTATTGACGATGGTTTCTTCGCTGATGATGCACTCTTTGATGTTGGTCTGGGAGGGCAGATCATACATGATGTCGAGCATGATGGTTTCCAGGATGGAGCGCAGGCCCCGGGCTCCGGCCTTGCGTTTCAGGGCCTCCCGAGCGATGGCCACCAGGGCTCCGTCCGTGAAGCGCAATTTGACCCTCTCGAAATCGAAGAGTTTCTGGTATTGTTTAATCAGGGCGTTCTTGGGTTCCCGCAGGATGGAGACCAGAGCGGCTTCATCCAAATCGTCCAGCGTGGCAATCACCGGCAGACGGCCCACGAATTCGGGGATGAATCCAAACCTGAGCAGGTCTTCGGGTTGAACTTCTCCCAGCAATTCGCCCAGACGCCTTTCAGAACGGCTTTTGATGTCCGCGCCAAAACCCATGACCTTGGCCCCGATGCGCTGCTCGACGATCCGATCCAGGCCGACGAAGGCTCCCCCGCAGATGAAGAGGATATTTTGGGTGTTGACTTTGATGAAGTCTTGTTGAGGATGTTTCCTCCCCCCCTTGGGGGGGATGCTGGCAATGGTTCCTTCAACGATTTTCAGCAGGGCCTGCTGCACTCCCTCGCCGGAGACGTCGCGGGTGATCGAGGGGTTCTCCGACTTGCGGGAGATTTTATCGATCTCGTCGATATAGACGATCCCCCGTTGCGCTTTGCCCACGTCAAAATCAGCGGTCTGGAGGAGGCTGAGAACGATGTTTTCCACATCTTCCCCGACGTAACCTGCTTCAGTCAGAGTGGTGGCATCAGCGATGGTGAAGGGAACGTTGAGGATGCGGGCCATGGTCTGGGCCAGTAAAGTTTTGCCCGACCCGGTGGGGCCGATGAGCAGAATGTTGGATTTTTGTAGTTCGACCCCGTTCAACTCCTGGCGGGAATCAATCCTTTTGTAGTGGTTGTGGACAGCCACGGCCAGGATCTTCTTGGCGCGTTCCTGGCCGATGACGTACTGGTCAAGGATGCCCTTAATCTCCGACGGCTTGGGAACAGCCAGTTTGCGCAGGGAGGCTTCTTCTTTCTCCACTTCTTCGGAGATAATGTCATTGCAAAGAGCCACGCATTCATCGCAGATATATACCGCCGGCCCGGCGATGAGCTTCTTCACTTCTTCCTGGCTCTTACCGCAAAAGGAGCAGAATAGGGATCCCAACCGCTCCGGTCCTTTTCGATCTGGCATGGCCGAACCTTTTTGGCGTTAGCTGCTTTTGAAGGGTTCCTTCTTGAAAATGACCTCGTCAATCAAGCCGTATTCCTTGGCCTGCTCCCCGTTCATAAAAAAATCCCTCTCCGAATCCTTCTCGATTCTTTCGATGGGCTGTTTCGTATGTCGGGCCAATATCTGGTTGAGCTCGTCCTTCATCCTGAGGATTTCTTTGGAGTGAATGGCAATGTCAGTAGCCTGTCCCTGGACTCCGCCCATGAGCTGATGGATAAGGATACGAGAGTGGGGGAGAGCGAAGCGTTTTCCCTGGTCGCCGGCAGCCAAAAGGACAGCAGCCATGCTGGCAGCCTGCCCCATACAAAGGGTGGAAATTTTGGGCTTGATGTATTGCATGGTGTCATAGATGGCCAGACCGGCGGTCACCAACCCGCCCGGGGAGTTAAGGTAGAGGTGAATATCCTTATCGGGGTCTTCGGCCTCCAGGAAAAGAAGCTGGGCAATGATCAGGTTGGCCACATAGTCGTCGATGGGTGTTCCGATAAATACGATCCGGTCCTTGAGGAGGCGCGAATAGATGTCATACGCCCGTTCCCCCCGGGAGGTCTGTTCAACAACGATGGGGACGAGATTCATTATTTTCCCTCCGGATGATCTCCCGCAGGCGTCGCTGCCGGAGCGTTTTCTTTTTCTGTTATTTTAGCCTGGCTAAGAAGAAAATCAAGGGTTTTTTCCTCGAGCATCTTGGCCCGCAGATCGTCCAACAGGTCATTTTTCTGGTAATAATTCTTCACGGCTTCCACGCGCTGGTTGAGCTGGGCGGCCAGCTTCTCGAAATTTTCTTCCTCCTCGGCTTCGCTGACGGATAATTTTTCCATCCCGGCAATCTTTTCCAGAATCAAGTGGCCGCGCACGTTCTTTTCAGCTACGGGAAGGAAGGAATCGCGGAGTTTCGGGAGGTCCAGGTTGGTTTCATCAAGCTTCATTCCTTGCCGGGCCAGGCGGATTTCCGCCCTGGCCATGAGGTTCTGAACCTGTCGCTCGACCATGCTCGGGGGAACGGGGAAAGGGTGTTTTTCTATGATAGTATCGAAAATCTTTTCCTTGGCGGCTTGCCTGGCCTGGTCTTTTTTCTGCTCTTCGAGGGTCTGGCGCAAGCGGGCTTTAAGGTCGGCAAGCGTGTTGTAATCTCCCACGTCTTTGGCGAATTCATCATCCAGGGGAGGAAGGATCTTCTCTTTGATCTCTTTGATCTTCAAATGGACATTGATCTCCTTCCCCGCCAATTCCTTTTTGTGATAATTTCCGGGCAAGATAACGGTGATATCTTTCTCTTCGTTCTGGGATAGGCCGATCAACTTCCGGGCTAAATCTCCGACCATGGTTGGGGAGCCTGCTTCCACAAGGTGGTCGTTGGCCTCCCAGCCTTCTACTGGCTTGCCGGCAAGGCGGCCAACAAAATCGAGAATGACGAAATCTTTCTCCTGGACGGGGCGAAGGGGTTCCAGGGGTCTTAGCTGAGCGTGGGAATCCTGAAGAACCTTGAGCTGGGTTTCGACTTCCTCTTCCGAGAGGCTGACCGGGGGCATTTCAATTTCCAGGTCCAGGTATCCCTCGACCGTAACCTCAGGTTTAACCTCCACTTTGGCTGTGTAAATAAAATCCTTTCCTTCCTCAAAAACCCGGTCAAGAACAGCGGGCTCGGCCAAGGGAGCGAGTTGGTATTCTTCCAACGCTTTCTTGAAGGAATCTGCAATTAGTTTGGCCGTGACCTCTTCTTCAACCTGGGTTTTATAGTGGCGGCTCAGGATGGCCCGGGGCGCCTTGCCAGGGCGAAACCCTTTGACTTTTACTTTTCGGCTTAAGGTACGGTAGGTTGACTCTATCTCCTGGGAGACCAGGTCGCGGGGGATTTCAAAGGATATCTTCTTTTCACAAGGACCAATGGTTTCGATTTGTATCTTCATGCACACCTCGTTTATTTATTAATCTACTTGCCACAGAGGGCACAGGGAATGATGTCTTTCCTTCAGGGAAGGGGGACAAAGGGATGTGATTCCTCTTGGCGTTCTGTGAGCTTGGCAAATGGTCATGGACAAATATTTTTATTATCAATTAATTTAGCAAAACTGTAAGGATTAGTCAAATTGTATCACTTTAGCCCTTTGAAAAAAGGTGTGTTGTAAAGGCCAAGGGATTCCAAGGGCCGGGGGCCAGAGCGGAACGTTTGGAATCATAAGGCGCTTATATCTTCGCATATGGGGCGGGCAGGAACCCCCGCCTCCTCCGGAGGAACATATCTTCTGCCTTCGTGGCCAAGCGGAAACCCAACCGATGCTTCCGGCGCGTTCCGCTCTAACCCCCGGCCCTCAACAAAGGCTTTAATACCATTTTTTCAAATCGCTAAACTGTTACGTCAAATTAACAATGGGGAGGATGAATTGATATGCAATAAAAAGCATGATAGAATTTTTGCGGAGGTTCGATGATCCCAACGCCGAGTGAATGCTTCAACCTTTTGCAGGCCCATAACGTCCCCGAACACATCGTCCAGCACAGCCGGGTGGTCCATCGAGTGGCTCTTTACCTTTGCCAGAACCTCAATCAGCAGGGGGAACGGTTGGATCCAGCGCAGGTGGAAGCAGGATCCCTCCTGCATGATATTGCCAAAATGGATGGTTTGCAAACAATGGAAAACCATTCGCAGGCCGGGGCGCTTCTGCTAAGCCGTTTAGGGTATCCCGAGATTGCCGAAATCGTCCGCCAGCATGTCATTCTGGATGATGGAGCTTTACAGGTTCAGATCAACGAAGCGGCGGTGGTGCATTACGCCGATAAACGCGTTAAACACACCTCCGTGGTCTCTCTGGCCGAACGTTTTAGGGACTTAAAGGAGCGATATGGGAAAAACTCCGCAGCCCTGAGCTGGCTGGAGGATCTGGAACAGCGCACTATGGAGTTGGAAAAGCGGATATTCCAGGGACTTTCCATCGGGCCGGGATCCTTAATGGCCTGAGTCAATAATTCCTTACTTGCATAGGAGGCTGGGGCCTTTAAGAGTCTGCAACCTTGAGCCGATAAAAGAATATGGAGTGATCAAGGGAAGTGAATTCACGCCAGAAGATATTAGCCCGCAGGGGAAAAAATAAAGGAGAGAAAGGTGGATTCAGGGATAAAGAAGAAACTCGGGGAAATTCTCTTAGACCATAATTTTATCACCGAGGAGCAATTGCTCCAGGGAATCGAACAGCAAAAGATTACCCCAAAAAAATTAGGCGAGATCCTCACCGAATTGGGTTTTGTTACGGAGGATAAACTCTTACGGGCCCTCTCTACCCAACTCGGACAACCTTACCCAGAGTCAATTCCGATTGGTATGTCCCCTTCGGTCCGCACGAAAAAGCTGGGGGAAATTCTGCTGAGTTACAACTTGATCAGCAAAGAACAACTGGCTAAAGCGGTGGAGGAGCAGAAGAAGACGAACAAGAAATTGGGCGAGATCCTCACCGAATTGGAGTTCGTAAGCGAAGAAGATCTGGCTCGGGCCCTCTCTGCCCAATTAGGTATTCCATACACAGACATCAACTCAGCCGTCGTTGAACCAGAGGCCATCGACCTCCTCACAGAGAAGCTGGCCCGAAAAAATCTGGCTCTCCCCTTGAGCGTGGACAAACGTTATATAACCGTAGCCATGGCCGACCCCCTGGATTTTGAGGCGATCAACGATATAAGCTTTGCTGCCGGCAAAGAAGTAAGACCCACGATCGGTTCTTTAAAGGAAATCAAGGCGGCGATACGCCGTTTTTACCACCTTTCCCATCCCCTGCAGAAGATCCTGGGGGAGATCAAGGGAGATTCGATCGAGGTCGTTGAACAGGAGTCTTCCCCGGATCCGGATGTAATGGAAGAAGTGGTTAAAAAGGGGAAATCCCCTCCGATTATCCGGCTGGTTAACAGCGTTATCGTCCATGCCGCCAAGAACAGGGCGAGTGATATCCATTTTGAACCGCGGGAGAAGACGTTCCTGATCAGGGAAAGGGTTGACGGAATTCTGATCGAGGCCTTCGAGTTTCCCAAGTTAGTGCAAGGGGCGGTTACCTCACGGGTGAAAATCATGGCCCGGATGGACATCGCCGAAAAAAACATCCCCCAGGACGGAAGAATCAAAGTAAAGGTGGAAGGGCGGGACCTGGACCTGCGAGTCTCCACCCTGCCTTCTCACTACGGGGAAAAGATAACCGTCAGGATCCTGGACTCGCAAGCTGTGTCCTTAAACCTGAACGAAATTGGCCCTTCCCCGCAAGATACATTACGGATAAAAAAAATTGTGGAAAGGCCGCAGGGGATTGTTCTGATTACCGGACCTACGGGAAGGGGCAAAACTTCCACCCTGTATGCCATGGTCAACCATATCAAGACAGAAGCGATCAACATCATCACCCTCGAGGACCCCATCGAATACGAGCTGAAAGGGGTCACCCAGGTGGCCATCAATGAAAAAACAGGTTTGACTTTTGCCTTTGCTCTCCGCTCCGTGTTGCGGCAGGACCCGGACGTGATCATGGTGGGGGAGATGAGGGATAGCGAAACGGCCAATATCGCCGTGGAAGCTTCCCTTACCGGACACCTTGTTTTAACGACCCTGCATACGAATACCGCGGTAGCCGCTATCACCCGCCTTAAAAATTTGGGTGTTCCGCCATATCTGATTGCCTCTTCCTTGAACGGGGCGATTGCCCAGAGGCTTGTGAGAAGAATCTGCGACCATTGTAAAAAGACCTACGCCCCCACACCCGATGAACTGATGAAAATCCGCCTGAGGGGAATAAATCCCGCAAGTTTTAAGCTTTACAAAGGAACGGGGTGTACCTTCTGTAACCGAACAGGGTACAGGGGAAGGACCGGGGTCTTTGAGGTTTTAACCATTGACCTCACAGTGAGGGAATTGATTGCCAATGGTGCTCCCGAAGACGTTATTATTAAAGCGGCCCTTGAGGGCGGGATGAGGCATATGAGCGATGATGGCATTGAGAAGATCAACCAGGGGATCACCACCATCGACGAGCTTTTCCGGGTTGTCCACCTGAGAGAGGAGGGGCGCTCGACCTGCCCGAATTGTGGAGACACGGTGGGGCAAGACGTACCCGCCTGTCCTGCCTGCGGGGAAACGTTTTTGAATCAATGTCCGGCCTGCGGGGCAGCCAAGGATTCAAAGTGGAAGTTTTGTCCATCCTGCGGGAAGAATTATCAAGCCCCAGCCGTTTCTTTGCCCAGGCAAATGTCAGCCACCCCGAAAAAGATTGGGAAAAATTGAAGGAGAAAGGGAGAAAAAGTGGATCGAGAGACAAGATGTGGTGAAAGATGACTAAAAAAACTATAGAGAAGCTCACCAAGGAATTAATGGCCATGCGCCAAAGGATTGCCGAGCTGGAAGCGGCGGAAATCGAACTCAGGCGCAAAGAAGAAGTTTTGCGCACAAGTGAGCGGATTGCCCAGCGCTTAAACAGAGAGGCTGCGATCATCGCCGAGATCGGGCGGATTATCAGTTTCACCCTGAACATCGAGGAGGTGTATGAACGCTTTGCGGAAGAAGTGCGCAAACTTGTCCAATTTGACCGGATTGCCATAAACATCATTGATCTAAAAAATTCCTGCTTTACCATCCCTTATGTTTGGGGGCCTCAAGTGACTCACCGCCAGATGGGCGATGTCATCCCCTTAGCCGGTTCGGCAGCGGAGACGATTGTGAAAAGTCGGTCCACCCTTTTTTTTCGAAAAGAAAATCTTAAAGAGGCTGTAACCCGATATCCAGGCCTTCGCCCCATTATAGAGGCGGGGTATCAATCGATCATGATGGTTCCTTTAATCTCAGAAAGTGATGTCATAGGTGTGCTGAACGTTCAATCGACCCAGGCGGATGCGCATACAGAGATGGATTTGAGACTTATCGAGAGAGTCGGTATGCAGATTTCCGGGGCGATTGCCAATGCCCTGCTCTTCGCCGAGCACAAACGGTCTGAGGAGGCTCTGCGGGAATCGGAGGAACGATATCGAAACATTCTGGAGAACATCGAGGATGGCTACTACGAGGTTGACCTCGCGGGTAATTTAACCTTCTTCAATGATTCGTTTTGCCGGATATGGGGATATTCTAAGGAGGAGATGATGGGCATGAACAACCGGCAATACACTGATCAAGAGAACGCTAAAAAGGTTTATCAAACCTTTAATAAAGTGTATCGAACAGGGCAACCTGCCAAGGAATTCGACTGGGATATTTTAAGAAAAGATGGGACAAAAAGATACATTGAGACATCTGTATCACTGATCAAGGATTTATCCGGTAACCGGATAGGGTTTAGAGGCATTGTCCGCGACATTACTGAGCGCAAACGCGCAGAGAAAGAGATGGCCGCTCTTCAAGAGGAGTTAAGGCAGTCGCAAAAGATGGAAGCTATCGGGCGATTGGCCGGGGGCTTTGCCCATGATTTCAATAATTCCCTCACGCTCATTAAAACTTGCAGTCAACTTGCGCTTCTCGAACTTAAAGAGGGGGATCTGCTCAAAGAGAAAATCGACATGATCCATAAAGCAACGGAGCGGGCAACCAATCTTTCCCGCCAGCTTTTAGCTTTCAGCCGCCGGCAGATCATGGAGATGAAGGTTCTGAACCTGAACAATCTTTTGCTGGACCTGGATAAAATGCTGCGGCGGGTGATTGGAGAGGATATCGAGCTGGTCAACATGTTGGCAGGAGATTTGGGGAGAGTGAAGGCCGACCCAGGTCAAATTGAGCAGGTGGTTCTCAACCTGGCCCTGAACGCCAGGGATGCGATGCCCAAAGGGGGAAGGTTGGTTATTGAGACCGCCAATGTGGAGATGGGGCAGGAGTACGCCCGGATTCACGCCAGCGTGGTTCCAGGCCGCTATGTGATGTTGGCGGTGAGTGATGCAGGGGTGGGGATGACCCTTGAGGTTCGGGAGCGGATTTTCGAGCCCTTTTTTACGACTAAACCCAAGGGGAAAGGAACGGGTTTAGGTTTATCTACGGTTTATGGGATTGTGAAGCAGAGCGGCGGGAATATTTGGGTCTATAGCGAACCGGAACTTGGCACGACGTTTAAGGTTTACTTCCCCCGGGTGGATGAGCCATTAGAGACGGAGAAGAAAAAGCCACAGGTGATGTATCTTCCGCATGGGGGTGAAACGGTTTTATTGGTGGAGGATGATCGAGACGTGCGCACTCTGACGGTGCAGATTTTGAAGAAGCAGGGCTATCATGTTCTGGATGCTGCCAACGCCGGAGAAGCGCTCCTGAGCGCTGAGGATTATCCAGGAGAGATTAATTTATTAGTGACAGATGTGGTGATGCCGGGAATGAGCGGCCGAACGTTAGCGGAAAAGTTACTGCTTTTGCATCCCCCAATGAAGGTGCTTTACATGTCCGGTTATACGGATGAGGCCATTGTGCGCCATGGGATTTTGGAGAAAGGTATAAATTTTATCCAGAAACCTTTTTCGCTGGAGGGATTCACGGAGAAGGTTCGGGAGGTTTTGGATAACTAATGATGGTTTCGGAAAAAGTCCTGTTCTTGTCATTGCGAGGAGTTCCGCATTTGCGGGACGACGAAGCAATCTTGTATTTTCGGGCACCTATAAAAACGAGATTGCTTCGCTTTCGCTCGCAATGACCCTTTCGCGACTTTTTACGACCCCATCAAGAATATGTTTAAAAAGAAAGGTCACGGGAGAACCCTTTGAGGGATTATTTCGGGAAGAGATATCGCGCCGCTTTCTTTGCCTTGCTTATTACTACCACAGTCTTTCGTCTTTTTTATATCCAGTGGGTGGATTTGGCGCCGGATGAGGCCTACTACTACACCTGGTCGCGGAACTTGCAATGGGGTTACTATGACCACCCGCCCATGGCGGGCTTTCTGATCTGGATGTTCACGGCCATCGCCGGGGAAGGAGAGTTTGGCGTCCGCCTGGGATGGGTGTTGATCGGAGCCCTACTTATAGGTGTTTTGTACCGCATGGGCGCAAAGATGTTCGAGAGCGAGCGCGCGGGGTTCTATTCCGCCCTGTTGATGAACTTAAGCTTATTGGGCTCCACCGGCTCCGTTATTGTTACCCCCGATGGACCCCAGGGTTTATTCTGGGCCCTGGCCTTGTTTAGCGTTTACAAGGCCGCCGGGGGAGAAGCCCGCCATTGGTGGTACTTTACTGGCGTGTCACTCGGGCTGGGGCTTCTGTCCAAGTACACGATGATCCTTCTTGTTCCTTGTGTTTTTTTATTTTTACTTTCGTCGGAGGAAGGGAGAAATTGGCTGCGGCGCAAAGAGCCTTATCTGGCGCTCCTATTGGGCCTGTGTATTTTCTCCCCGGTTATTCTCTGGAATGCCCAGCATGATTGGCTTTCCTTTCGTTTCCAGATCTCCCATGGGCTGGAACTTAAAGAAGCCGCCGGTCTTGCAACTTTTGGGGAGTATTGGGCGGGACAAGCGGGGGTGGTTACGCCGCTGATGTTCCCGGTGGTCATCTGGGCAATGGCCAGGAGTGGCAGCAGAGGATTTCGGCAGAAGAAGATGAATCTCCTTTTACTCTTCTTCACCTCTGCGCCGATCCTGCTCTTCTTTGCCGTGACGAGTCTCAGATCAAAAGTGGAAGCTAACTGGCCGGCCCTGGCGTATTTTTCCGCCGTTGTTGCTCTGGCTGGAATTATCTGCCAGGAGTGGACGGGATGGAAAAAAGCTCAAAAAGGCTTTGCCTGGGCAGCCGCAGGAAGCGCCTTGCTGGTGTCTTTTTTGGCGCACATGCAACCTCTTTATGCCACATTGCCCATACCGGCTAAAATAGACCCGACCAGCCAGCTTTACGGGTGGCGCACTCTTGGAGAGCGGATTAAGGATGCAGCCCGCTCCCTGGATGCGGGGAAAGGAATCTTTCTCCTGACCCCTCAGCATCAATTGGTAGGGGAGGGAATGTTTTACACCCAGAGAAAATTCGCCGTTTATCAATGGGATGCCCCCCAACGGATCAATCACCTCTCGGCGATCAATGCCCCGCCGGTGGGCAGCCAGGCCGTCTTTTTCACAGAGGATGGAAACGATTTACCCGCGGGGTTGTCGGCGATCTTTGATTCCTGCGAAAAAGTGGAGACTCTGGTCATCCAGCGCAACTCCTCGCCGGTGCGGACCCACCCGATCTGGAAATGTACGGGGTTCAAGGGGCTGCAGCCCAAAAACCCCTGAAATGAAATTCACCGCAGAGCACGCAGAGAACGCCGAGGAATGGATTTATAAGATGAAAAAATTTAAAATAAAAATGTCCATTTTGATAACAATTTAGCGTTTTGATCCGCCTCAGGCGGACCAGAAATCCCTACCGACCTCCCTTTGGCAAAGGGGGGAGAGGTTTTTTATTGGAATTCGATAAAAGATTCATCCTTTTCCCCCTTTGAAAAAGGGGGATGAAGGGGGATTTGACAGCTTTTCAAATGGCTAAACTGTTACCCATTTTGAAACATCGGAAAATCAACAATTCTTTTCTTGTGGACGACATTTATTCTCAGTGCTCTTAGCGATTAATAAATGAAACATTCTTTCACCGTGGATATTGAAAAGATAGTTTACGAGGGCCGCGGAATGGGGCGGGTTGATGGGAAAGTAGTCTTTGTCCCTTTCACGGCGCCGGGAGACAGGGTGCGGGTAGAGGCGCTGAGGGAGAAGAAAGATTATGTAGAAGCAGCGCCAAGGGCCGTTGAGGAGGCTTCTCCCTTGCGTGTAAAACCCTTCTGCGACCTCTTTGGAAAATGCGGCGGCTGCCAATATCAGCATATCCCATACATGGAGCAACTGAAGCTGAAAGAAGAAGCGCTGAAAGACTTTTTACAGCGCCTCAACCCAGAGGGAGGGTTTGAACTACTGCCGGTCGTTCCCTCAGCAAAAGATCGGGACTATCGGATAAGGGTTCAGTTTAAAGGGGGATGGAGCGGTGGCAGAAACATCCTGGGATTCTATGGCCTGAAAACCCACCGGTTAGTGGAGGTGAAAGAATGTCCGCTGCTGCATCCTTTAGCCAATGAGATCCTCAAAAATTTGAGAAAATGGATGGAGGAAAAGAGGAAAATTTTCGTCCGCAATTTAGACCTGCAAATCAGCCCGGATGAGGATGTGGGGGTAATGCGCTTTAAGGCAGAAGGAGCCAGCAATCTAAATATGGCCGAAGCAGTATGTAAGGAAATTCCCAAAGTCCAAGGGGCGGTTGTCGAGGGGACGAGAAAAACCTCCTGGGGAGATTTAACCCTTTCCTATTGCTGGCCGAAAATTATTGAACAAGAATCGCTGCGCATACGGGTGGGTTTCGGTTCTTTCTCCCAGGTCAACCCACACCAAAATTGGAATTTAAGGCAACAGGTAGTGGAGTGGGCAGAGCTTACCAGCCGGGAGAAAGTAATCGATCTTTATTGTGGATCGGGAAATCTAACTCTGCCGCTGGGCCAGCGCGCGATGAAAGTTTGGGGGGTGGACCAGGATAGGCCAGCCGTTGAGATGGCCCGGGAAAATGCCCGGGAGAATAAGCTGGATAATTGCGCTTTTTTCGCGGCCAGCGCGGAAGATGGGGTTAGGCGGGTGTTAAAGGAAACAGATTCCGTAGATGTTGCCGTTCTGGACCCGCCAAGGGCAGGAGCTAAGAAGGAAGTTTTCAATATTTTACCCTTGCTTCATGCCTCAAAGATCCTTTATGTTTCCTGCGAACCGCCGACACTGATGCGGGACCTGGCTCGACTTCAGGCTTTGGGTTATCATCTAAAAAGGATCCAGCCGCTGGACATGTTTCCGCAGACTTATCATATTGAGGTGGTAGCAGAACTTATTAAAAACAGGGGCCAAGGGTTCCAAGGGGCCCAGCGAAAAAACAGAAACACTTGAACCCTCTTTAGGCGCTTAGCGCCTCATTAATACAAACATGTTTGTAAGAAGGAAATGTCTGCCGATAAATATCCCCCCTTCCCCCCTTTGCCAAAGGGGGGTTAGGGGGGATTTCAGGACTTTTCGCTGCCCGCCTGAGGCGGGCCACTTTTTCCGTGCGCAGTCGAGGAAAAAGCATAGATTCTTACACATTAAAGTCTGAGAATTTTATTTTAACATTTTTATTCCCCTCACCCTTTCCCTCTCCCCAAGGGGAGAGGGTGGGGTGAGGGGGAAAATTTCAAATATCTTTGGTTAGGAGTTAATTCATGAATATTTTGGTCACTGGCGGCGCTGGATTTATTGGTTCTCATCTGGTGGAACGCCTGCTGGTTGAAGGGCACCGGGTTATCTGCCTGGATAATTTCGATGATTTTTACGACCCGGCATTGAAACGGCGAAACCTGACGCGCGCCCTTCAGGACCCAAAGTTTCGATTGGTGGAAGGCGACCTAAGGGATGAAGGGATCCTGAATAAAATTTTTGGCGAAGAAAAATTAGCAATTGTGGCGCACCTGGCAGCCCGGGCCGGGGTTCGGCCTTCCATCCAGAACCCCCTTTTATATGCGGATGTAAACATTCGGGGAACCCTTAACCTTCTGGAGGCCTGTAAAAAGCACGGCGTTAGCCGTTTTATCTTTGCCTCGTCTTCTTCGGTCTATGGGAATAATCCCAAAGTGCCTTTCGCCGAAGACGACCCTGTGGACAATCCCATTTCTCCCTATGCCGCTACCAAGAAAGCCGGCGAGCTTATCTGCCATACCTATCATCATCTTTATGGATTTCACATCGCCTGCCTGCGCTACTTCACGGTTTATGGGCCGAGGCAGCGCCCGGAGATGGCCATACATCAATTTACCCGGTTGATCCATCAGGGGAAAAAAGTCTCTCTTTTTGGAGACGGAAGTTCCCGGCGGGATTATACGTACATAGACGATGCCATCGAAGGCACGATGGGGGCGTTGACCAGAGAACATGGGTACGAGATCTATAATATCGGCGAGTCCCAGACCATCTCGCTTACGGAGTTGCATAGAGCGATCGAAGAACGGGTGGGGGAAAAGGCTCTTTTGGAATATCTTCCGGCACAGCCCGGGGATGTGGAACGCACCTACGCGGACATCCGCAAAGCAGGCGATCGGTTAGGATACCGGCCTAAAATAAAAATCCCGGAAGGGTTAGACCGTTTTGTGCGCTGGTATTTAGACGAAAGAAATAAATGATATTAATTCACCGCAGAGAGCGCAGAGAATTAATTTTTAAAAAACAGAAATGATGAACTCCTAAAAAGTCAGAATTACCTTAATTAGGTCATTCCGGCGAACCCCGGATCGTGTCCGGGGCAGGCGCCGGAATCCATTTATTTAAGTGAGTTATCAAATCTCTGGACTCCGGTTTTCACCTGTCTGCCAGGCACAGGCAGGCCGGAGTGACGACTTTTTACGAAGCCATCAGAAATGAAAATCATGAATATTTTTTTCTGCGATCTCAGCGCGCTCTGCGGTAAAAAATTGAGGAAAAAATGGAAAAGCCCTGGTTAAAATATTACGACCCGCATGTTCCCCAAAACATTGAATACCCGCAAATACTTCTGCAACAAATCCTGGACGATGCGGCAGATCAATTTCCGGGGGAAAATGCCGTCTTTTTTTTCGGAGGCAAGATCAAGTACAGGGAATTGAGGGACCAGGCCAATCAATTCGCCAGGGCCCTCAAGGGAATGGGTTTCCGGCAAGGGGATCGATTGGGAATCCTTCTGGCCAACATGCCCCAGACGATCATCAGCGCCTTTGGCGCGCTGAAAGCCGGGGGGGTGGCCGTATTTTTTGACCCTTTGGCAGAGGAAGAAGAATTGCTGCGACAGATCAAAGAGGCGGAAGTCGAGAACATAGTAGCCTTTGACCTGGTTCTGCGCCGGGTAGACCACCTTTTTGCCCAAACAAAATTGAAACAATTCATCATTACCGGCGTAAAGGATTATTTACCCTTTCCCAGGAATTTTCTATTTGACCTGGCGGCCAAAGGGCGCGGTATCCACGTTAAACTGGCCAGGAAACCGAACGTTCATCCATTCCCAGAGTTTCTCCTGCGGGGCCGTTCGCTTTCATCAATTGCCGGGCAAGAACCCGTAAGCCCCGAAGAAATAGCCTTTATTCAATACACCAGAGGAACTTCCGGTCCCCCCAAAGGTGTGCTTTTGACCCATAAAAATTTAGTGGCCAACCTTTTACAGGCTTCGGCTTGGGTTGGGAAATTGGAGAAGGGGAAGGAGGTCTTTCTTTCCATTTCTCCTATCCACCGAACTTATGGAATGACCATGGGCATGAACCTGTCCATCTATGCCGCGGCTATGAGTATCCACCTGCCTCAGATTGAAATCCTGCAGGCGCTCTCCTCGTTTAAAAAACATCGCCCCTCTTTTTTCCCGGCCGAACCGGCAATGATTGAGAGGCTTTCCACTACACCGGATATTGCCAGGCACAACGTCTCTTCAATTAAAATCTGCTGGTCCATGGGAAATCCCTTACCCGAGGAAGCTCTACAGAATTTTGGAAAAATGGTTGGAAGAAGGGTCTGCGTAGCCTATGGATTGGCCGAAGCTTCACCCCTTACGCATGCCCAGCCGATTTTGGGAAGGCGAAAGGTCGGCTCAATAGGGATTCCTCTTCCGGATACGGATGCCAGAATTGTCGATGTCCCCAAAGGGGCAAAGGAAATGCCTGTGGGGGAAGAAGGGGAACTGATCGTCAAAGGGCCGCAGGTGATGAAGGGCTACTGGAACAAGCCTGAAGAAACATCTCGCACCCTCCGGCAGGGCTGGCTGCATACTGGAGATATGGCCCGGATGGATGAGGACGGATTTTTTTATATAACCGGTAAAATAGCCAGGAAATAGGGCGCAAGGCGTAAGGGGCAATGGGTAAGGTGTAAGGTGAAAGGTGAAAGGTGAAAGGGATAAAACCCAACACTTAACACTTGATGATCTCGTAAAAAGCCTGAAAATTCCCTTTTCCGTCATTCCGTTGGAAGCCGTCCGCCTCAGGCGGACAGTATTTTCAAATGCTTATAAATACCCTGGACTCCGGTTTTCACCGGAGTGACGACTTTTTAGGAGATCATCAACACTCAACACTTTCTTGCTTTTCACTTGAACCCTTGGACCCTGTATTATTACCTTGACTTCCTCAAAGTTCCGGGTAAAAAATTAAACATCCCCACAAGGAGAAATGCTGATATGCAGGTTCGTTTTTTCAAGCCCTTCGATGAGCTTTCCGGCAAAGAAGAGATCGGGCTTGAATTAAAAAAGCCCGTGCCGGTCAAAGAACTTCTTAGCATCATCGCCGAAAGAGTTCCTTCTTTCAAGCCTTATATCCGGAAAGAGAAAGACGAAATTTTAAATTTTTTTGTGGTGCTTGTTCGGGGGGATGAGATTCTTAAGTTGCAAGATATGGTTTACGATGACGATATGGTCAATATCCTTCCGCCGATCAGCGGAGGATAACGGCTCCTCTCACGGGGAAAACTTAATCCATTGTATCAGTTTAGAGTTTTGAAAAAATGGCGGCAACGCCTCTGTTTGGGACCGGGGGCCAGGCCGGAACGCGCCGGAAACATCGGTTGGGTTTCCCCTTATCCTCGAGGATAAAAGCCCGTTTCCTCCGGAGGAGGCGGGGGTATCTTCCCCGCCCCATCCACGGAGAAATCAGCGCCTTATGATTCCAAGCGGGCCGGTCTGGCCCCCGGTCCCTGGAATCCCTTGGCCCTGGTGATTCACCTTTATTCAAAGAACTAAAGTGTTACAATCCATTTAAAAAGCAAGAGGAAATTATGAGCCTTTATTTCTTCACGTACTTATGTTGAGTGATTTTTCTACTCGCGGCGGGCCTGCGAATCTATAAACAAATGAAACTTCCCCTGCACCTTAGGTGGGAGCTTTACCCAGCGAAACATGAAGCCGGCAAGAAAGCGGAGTATGGCGGATCATACATGGAGGAGTTGAACTGGTGGGAAAAGGAAAAGAAAAAATCTCTATACAACGAGCTTAAATTCATGATTCCGGAAATTTTATTCCTGCGCGGGGTCTTTGCTGAAAACCGTAAACTCTGGTGGGTCTCCTTCCCCTTCCACTTCGGGCTATATATGCTGCTGGCCACACTTTTTCTACTTTTTATGGGCGCCGTAGGCATGGCCTTAGGCGTCCGGATCGCTTCCGGGAGCAGCGCCTGCGGTTCTTTCCTTTACTACCTGACGATCCTCACCGGATTTATCGGATTGACCCTGGGAACCATAGGAGGCCTTGGATTGCTTGGCCGCAGGCTTGGTGATCAGGAATTGAGGAAGTATTCATCCCTGGCCGACTATTTCAACTTAATTCTCTTCTCCTTTTTTTTGATCTCTGCCCTTTTGGCCTGGCTTTTCCATGACCATGCCTTCGATGGGGCTCGAGCTTATATCTATGCTCTTTTGACTATCGGCGGCCAGCCGGAAGGGTATTCCTCCCCTCATACCTTTCTTGGCCAACTCGCCATTGTGCTGGCTTCCTTACTGGCGGCGTACATCCCCCTGACCCACATGTCTCATATGTTCATGAAGTATTTCATTTATCATGACGTGAGGTGGGAGGACACGCCGAACCTAAAAGGAAGCCGAATCGAGGCAGCCGTCTTACAAAATCTGGGGTTAAAACCCAACTGGGCGGCTCCCCATATCGGCGCCGATGGCAAAAAAACCTGGGTTGACCTGGCCACATCGGGGTCGAAGGAGAGCAAATGAACCCTAAGGTAAAACCATCCGATATAGCCAAACCCTCCCAACGTCTGGCCCATATTGAGCCGGGGGAACTGCCGCCATTGCCGCCCCCTTATGAGGATTTTAACCGAGTTACCCTTTCTGCGCTTAAGGAAGAAAAAGTAGCCGCCATCGAGTCTTCCCTCGATGATACAGTGGTCATCGCTATTCCCAAACCCAAAAACAAGGAGGAAGAGGAAAAACATCTCCGGGCTTTTCTCTCCGGCCTGCGCAAACTTTTTGAGAAAGAGAACAACTGGGGTTTTCTGCAGCCCCTTTTGCTCTCCATGGAGCATTGCGCCAGATGCCAGACCTGTTCCGAGGCCTGCCCGGTCTTCGAGATGAGCGGGCGCCAGGAGATTTACCGACCGACTTTCCGATCAGAGGTTGTGCGCCGCCTTTATAAGAAATACATCAAGCCCGGTGGAAAACTTACCTCCAAGCTTACCGGGGATATTGATTTGAACTGGACCACAATCGCCCGCCTGGCCGAGCTGGCCTACCGTTGCACTCTTTGCCGCCGCTGTGCCAGCGTATGCCCGATTGGGGTCGATAACGCCCTGATCGCTCACGAGATCCGCAAACTTTTTTCCCAGGAAATGGGCATTGCCCCCAGGGAGATCCATGAAAAAGGCACGCTCCAGCATCTAAGGGTAGGCTCAACCACAGGCATGAACCCGGTTGCGGCCAGGGACAGCATCGATTTCATCCAGGAAGAGATGGAGGAGATAACCGGCTATAAATTAGAGATTCCCTGGGACAAAGAAGGAGCGGAAGTCTTGCTCTTGCACAATGCCGGCGAGGTTCTCTCCTGGCCGGAGAATGTCGGGGCCTTCGCCATCATCTTCCAGGCAGCCGGCATCTCCTGGACCCTTTCTTCCGAGGAGCTTGGATACGATGTGGTGAATTATGGCCTCTGGTACGATGATGTGCAATTGGCCAGGGTGGCCGTCAAACACGCCGAGATTGCCAAAAAACTGAAGGTCAAAAAGATGATCATCGGCGAATGCGGCCACGCCCATAAGGCCCTTGTCGTAATTTCCGATCGGGTTTTAACCGGAAATTTGAACATTCCCCGGGAATCAGGATTTGTGCTTTTGGATGAGATCGTAAGCAGCGGGAAACTCAAGTTCGATCCTTCCCGCAATAATTTTCCGGTCACCCTGCACGACCCGTGCAACGTGGTCAGGGCCATGGGCATCGTGGAGCCCCAGCGCCGCATTCTTCGGAAAATCGCCCCGAAATTCCGGGAGATGACTCCCCATGGGGTGGATAATTATTGCTGCGGAGGCGGGTCTGGGTTCGCCATCATGTCCGGTTTCAATTTCCCGGAATGGCGCGCCCTGGTCAGCAGCCGGAAAAAATTTTTGCAGATCCTGGATGCTTTCAAGGACGAGCCCCAGGATGTTCCTAAATACGTTTGCGCGCCTTGCTCCAACTGCAAGGGATCCATCCGGGATATTCTGGAGTATTACCACGCCAAGGAACGCAGCCGCATCCACTATGGCGGACTCGTCGAGCTAATCGTCAATGCCATGGCCGATATGAAAAAGCCCATGATCAAATTCGACGAGGGGGCTCTTTAAAGGTGGAGTTGTTTTTATGACCGTACCAAAAGATTAAACCATGAAAATCAAGATTTGACCTGACAGGCAATGTAAGAGAAGGCCATGACCAACGAGTGCACCAAAGCGTGAAAATTAGTCAAGGCCAAGGCCTGATGATTTCTGTTTGAAAGTGATTATAACGCTCCACGTAAGCTGTGGGCGCGCCTAAACAACTTACCTCCCCACTTGGCTTTGCCACCAAGGCGACCGACAGCTTAAACCCGGCCGTTTTCTGTTTTTTTTCTCCTATGCTGCGATTCCAATTATGACAGGCGGAACCGCCGCTGAAGTTGGCAGTGTCCGTTAGATCAAATCCTGACTTTTCCAATTTAAAACTGCCTTTTTGGACGCCCCAATCTTTATCGCCCCGGCGTCAAAGAAAAAATTCACCCTCCATTTTCGCATTACAGCCTTAAGTTTCTTTTTTGCCTTTATCTTTCAGAGGTCTCTTGTGCCGGTAAAAATAAATCCCCCAGATCAACCCTCCTATAATGGCGATGGCCCAGAATGCTTTGGCCTCATAACGCTTGATATCCACTATGATGATTCTGAGAACGTTGCCAAAAAGGTAGCCTCCGATGCCCATGGCCGCTGCCCAAGTTAGGGCGGTCAGGGCGCTTAAGAGGAAAAAATAAGCAGCCGGTATCCGGCTCATGCCCAGGGCAAAGAGAGTTATTATGCGCAAGCCGTAGAGAAAGCGGAAAATAAGAATTAGTTTCATGCGGTGACTATCGATGAGCCTTTGAACTTTATCCAGGCGAAGATTCCAGGCAGGATGCGAGGCCAGGATCGCCCGGCTGTGCCAGCGGCCGAGATAGAAAAATAATTGATCCCCCATGATAGTGCCGATAAAAGCAACCAGGATGGCCCAGGGCAGGCTTAAATAACCCAGGTAAGCGGCAAGCCCCGCCAGAACCATGGTCGTTTCCCCCTCAAGAAATGTTCCGACCAGGAGGGCGAGATAGCCATACGTCTCTATGAAATGTTCTAAGGTCATCGTTGCAAAAGAAAGGCTTTACGATTGCCCGATTTTTCTTTGTTGTTATTTTTTACCGATCTCCTTGCTTTTGGCTGCCGGCTTCTTCGGCGTTTTTTCCTTAAGCCATTCCACCATCTCCTGAAGGTTCTTGCTCATATACCAGCGGCCGTTGGCAAAGACGCCATAATCCGCTCCGGCCATGGCCGAAGCGAAGCGGGTGGAGTTGGCGTAGAAGAGCCATTGTTCCACCCATTTTTTCTCGATGGCTTCGTTGAAGGGGCTGTCATTTTGAGCCGGGCCTTTGGCCGCCCCGATCTTCCAGGCTCTCAAAAGAATTTCCGTGGCCGCCCGGGTCATTTCGTTGGTGGTTTTGATGGTGTTTTCCATACGGGCAAACTGCCCCTGAACCCATCCATCGCTGTGGCAGGAGAGACAAATATTCTGCATGGCGGCTCGCCTTTTCTCCTGCTCTTTGGCATCAATCAGATATTCAGAAACCGGTTCTCCGGTAAGTTCGGTGGGCAGGGGCAATCCAGCCTTGTTCTTAATAATTGTGGTATCCGGAGATTTCGGGCGGGGATGGGCATAGATGAGGCCAAAGATCCTCCAGGGAAGCCGGTCGTTCATCTGATGCGTTCTTTCGGCAACTACATTACCGGCTTCGTTGACTACCAGACTGACATGGCAGGCGGCGCAGGTCGGCGCGGAAAAATCTTTTCCCACTGTCCAGGGGACAGCCTGGAAATCCCATTCCTTGCCCAGAGAGGAGTAAAGATTCCCATGCTTGCTGACTTGATAGACAGCGTAAGCCGGAACGTCGGGCCCTTTGTGGCATTCGGAGCAGGTGTAAGGTTTACGGGCCATTTCCATGGAGAACTGATGGCGGGTATGACAGGCGGCGCAGGAGCCTTTGCTTCCGTCGGGGTTGATCCGGCCGACTCCCTGATTGGGCCAGCCTGAAAGGACAGGAAATTCCATCCTGCCCATATCCGTGTCTCTCGCTTTAAACCCACGGACTTTAACTTCCGTGCCGTGGCAGTAAAAGCAAGAATCATATTGAGTCTCCGGATCCGGGGGTTTTAAGATTGTCCGCCCCTTGTGGAATGACTGAACCCCATTAATCGAATCGGCCAGTTGGCGGTAAAGGGGATTATTTTTGAGGTTGCCGTGGGCATGGGACATGATGTTCTTCCCATACTGTTTCGCCTCAGTTGGATGGCAGATGGAACAGTTTTCCGGCGTAACGACTACATGGACTTTGAACCCGTTGTGATCGAAGGAATCTTTGTGCTTTCCCGGATTCAAGGTGTGACACTCGGCGCAGCCAACGACCGTTTCAACTAATTTATCAGGGATGTTTGAGGCAGATATTTTTCTCGTTTTGGGGCCCTTTTTCAGTCCTTCTCCCGGGGACACCCTGGAATGAACACTTCTTCGCCAGTCGGATACGATACCCGGAGTCACCGAAGTATGGCATCCAAGGCAAGCTTCCGTGTTTTCACTGACCCGCGGCCCAGCCTGGGAGGCTCCGGCCCAGAGCAAGCAGAAAATCCCCAAGATGAATAATTTTAGCAGCCAATCCCGCCCCTTCATCCTTTGGCCCTCCATTAACAAAGAGAGTTAGCCTAAATGGTTTTTATTTTGATTTTCCTTTCACTTTTTTGATGGCTCGGAAAGGTATTATATGATCTGGGCCGGCTTCACCTTCTTGCTATCCAACAGATGGACTTTATTCATTCCGATGCCCAAGGAATATAATTATGCGCAAACCCTTAGGTTCCAGACGGTGAAATATGAATCACGTTAAGTGACTAAGGCGCCTAAAGTGATCCGCCACAGACAGACTAAAGTTGAAGAAAAGAAATTCCTATACAATCAAGCCAGAAGTCAAATCGCAGGTCTCGAAGTATCAAGGCCGACGACTTATTGTCGAGGAAGTTTGGTTGCATTCTATGAAAATCCCTGTGAAAAATCAACTCGGAAATTAAACTTTCAGATCCCAGAGGGAGGAAAGGAATGACAAAAGGGTTTGCTAAGGTGTTACGAACTTTAAAGCGTGAGGTTTACTCTATTTCCCTTTGGTAATATCGTTCATAATTTCCCTTTGCCAGATCCCAAAAAAGGCCTTAAGGTCTTGCAGACTGCATGGACGAATAAGAAGATGCATATCCGCTGAATCTTCGGCAAAATCGTTCAACCGCTCCAGGGCGACTCCCAGCCAGTAGAGATCAAAGCCCGGGTCCTTTTGCATAGCTTTTTCCACGAGATCCTTTTTTCGGAAATGATCCTGGACGAGGAAATAGACGTCGATAAAATCTCTTAGCGCTGCCCTTCCAAAGAGAGCCAGAAGTTTATTGGCAGCAATATCCATCAGGCTGTCTACTTTAACTCCAGGAAATTCTGCGGGGAAAAACGCTGGTTCAAACCTGAAGGGGCTGTCCAAAGAAAAAAGGATGATCGTCGTCTCTCTTGCCGAACTTGCGGAAATTTCTACAAAGGAAGAGAATCCTCTTCGCCTCTCCACCCTTAGCCTCTTTTTGCCCAAAGCGGATTCGATCTTCTGGCTGAAAGGCAAAATCAGACCCTCGACATCGGTGAAGAAGTCAAGATCTTGGCTTTGTCTGTGCTTGAGATAAAAGGCGGATAGCGCTGTTCCGCCTGTCAGGTAGAAGGCTTCCTTGTCAGGCAGACCGCCAAAAAGGTTAAGGATCTCTCTCTGTAGGCCGGTTAATATCTCCAAGCCATTCCTCCCAGACTCTTCTTACTTCTTTGGGTAAGAATTTCTGAATGCGGCCAAAAGAATCCTTGAAATCCGAGGGTCCGATTACCTTGAAAAGCTCCTGAACATCCGCAGTTCTCCCCCGGGAAAGGACTTGCTGGATATACATATCCCGATGGGCTTTCTTGGAGAGGTCAAGCCGGGTGTTATCCTTTAAAAACCAGAATAGGTTTTTCTGAACCGTAGTCTCCATTTTTGGAATAAAACACAGAGTTTAAGATTTTCTTCTTGATTCAAGAAGATTATACCAGAAAATGTTCGCTAAAGCACTCGACATGAATTCGGGGGACACCATGAAATAGGGGACGTAGTGGAAAATATGCACTTTACGTTATGTGATGATTCGAGGAATCGAAGGCAAGCGGATCTTTCGGGATATCCAGGATTGGAAAGAAGTTGTCACTCGTTTAGGAGACCTTTCCAAACAAGCCGGCACCTCTATCCTCGATTGGTCCTTGCTGGGGCGAGAACGATCAAAGATTGCATGAATTTTGAGTCGAGAGTATGGGATTGCGATGGCGGAGATAGCGAAGAAGTTAGGGGTCTGCACCTCGGCAATCGCCGAGGCAATTCGAAAAAAGGAGGGGGAGGACCAAAGGTGATAATTTTCCTCTACGTCCCCCAATCCTCAATTCGGGGAGTAGAAAAGGCCCGCCAATTTTATAAACGCTGCAAAAGATTCCTCACTTCATGTTTTATTTTTCTGAGATCTTCCTCATTGGGTCTTCCCCTGATATCTCCCATTCTCCCCTTCGTGCTGTTGGCTTCTGAGCCATGAAATTCGCTCAGGATGTACCATTCATCCAACACGGTGAAGCCTAAGTGGTCAAAGAACTGTCCAGCATACTTGCCCGCAGGAATTGCCTCGTTTTTTCCCGTATGAGGACCTGAGAAGGTACAGAAAATCAGGGCATTCTTTCCCGGAATCCTCGGGGCGCTTAATTTTACCCGTTCCTTTTTGCGATACCCACTGAATTTATTTTTCAAAAAGGAATCCATGGGCTCAGGGGGATGCCATTGATAGGATGGAAAGCCAATACAGATCAGGTTATATTCGAAAAAATCAATTTCATCAGCTTCCTCTACCCTTCTAAACAAAACGTCGGCCCCAAATTCTTCCAGGCTTTCTTTAAGGGTATGGGCCACTTTCTCTGTGTTGCCGGTTTTTGACCAGTAGATGATGGCTGCTTTCATTTTTCTGTCTCCTCATGGAAATCATATTATCAAAAAAAGCCAACTGTTTCTACTTCAGCCTGCCAGATATGGGCGCCAGGGGTGGGAACGGCCGCCGGCCGCGACGAACTGGATTATCCCTCCCGTTATTTGGGCAACGAGATTTCATCCAGGATAATCTCGGCCATCCATTTGGCAGCTTTGCCTACTACTTCGGGGCAATGAACATCATGGGCGCCAGCATTATGGAATTTTTCAAACTCCTGAGGGTCGGGAAGATAATAGTACCGCCCCAGGATTTTGTTCTGGATATCGCGACAGACTACTGAACCATATTCGTTGATGAATTTTTCTCGAAACTTTCTGACAAGCTTATGGGTCTTGAAGCGAATCCCCTCAGGATCGGAAAAATTATTCCTTTCCCTTCCCAACAAAGAGCTCAAAACCAGCACTGCCCCCATGTAGGCCCCGCAGCCACTGTCACAAGTCAATCCGGTACCCCCGGCCAAGCCCGTTGCTGCTTTAAAAATATCATCATTCCTGGCGTCCAACACGTCCTGAAGAGCCGCAATCACACACTGGCTGCACCCCCTGTAGGTTCTCTCATATTCCTTGCCCAGCTGGTAGGCTTTTTGGGCCACCCTTACGACCTTCTCCTTTTTCATGAATTTCTCCTTTGCAGTTATTTCAGCTTTCGAAGCCGAAGGCCATTACCTCGTGGCTTTCTATTCTTATCAGATATTTTCCTTTTCGCAAAGAGGTTAGGGGCACTCGGGAATTAATTCCACCTCAGTTTCATGCTCGCTGCCCAAAGCTTCATAGCCCCAAAATCCCTATTCCTCTTTCTTCTATTCGCAGGGATGCTCCCCTGCTTTTACTTCCGGATGGCATTCAACGATCTGTTCGGGAGAACAATCCTTCATCTCGGCTTTCAACTTCTCCGGATGCTGGCATCCTTTGTTTCCCTGGCACATCTTTATTCACCACCCTTCTCCTTTTATTTCAAATCAGCAAAAATCCTTTTTGTATGTTGAGGGGACCCCTTAATCCCTTCTGCATGAGCTTTCAGAAGAACAGGGAGGCTTATCACACCGCTCCTCCCGCCCGCAGCAGGTGGAGCCTTTCGGTCGGGGGTTTTTCACCGGATGGGAAACCGAGAGAACCTTCTCCAAGTCCCCTTCTCCACACTGTTTACACCGTAAAGGATCGCTGAGAGTTCCTACTCCCTCCCAGATCTCGGATATGCCGCCGCACTCCCGGCAGCGATATTCATAAATGGGCATAATTTTACCTCGCCATAGGGAAATTTTTTTGTTTTCCTTTTATTTCCTCTTGCAGCTTTCGCAGATTGACAAAATAATCCTCTGGGGGCTTGGCTTCCCGAATACGGTAGAGAGCCGGGGCTTGGGGAGAGGATAGCTGACGCAGGATGGGATATTTAAACCCTCCTTTTTGGGTTATTTCCAGCCCCTGCAAAATTTCCTGGGAATATCGAAAGGGAAAGGAAAAGATCAACTCGTTGTCCTCAGCCAGGGCGAAGCGGCGAGTTCCATAGCAGGGAAAAGAGACCGTCGGTTTATCTTTCATGAATGCCGCCGCCACCCCTTCCCCGCAAGTGCCGCACTCCGCGGCCGTGTTGAATTCAACCGCTCCCCGGTTTGATAGGTAGACGCGTAGATGAGGCGGGTCATCTGAGCGCCGTCAGCGAAGAGGAGGACTACGTCCGGGTCAACGGAACCTTCTTCCAGGGGGGCCACGAGGGCAGCCTGAACCCTTCCGGGTTCCAGGCGAAGGCCTGTTTTTAAAATCTTCTCAAAAGCTTCGGCTGTTGAGGTCCTTACGATGGCGAATCTATCCGCCATTCCTTTGGGAAAGTCTGAAAACCCTAAATTTCCTTTGGCAATGGCGCAGACCATGTTTTCTTGGGTGACGCCCAGCGTCCGGCCGTATACCCTGGCATAAGTCACAAACTGGCAGAAGGTCAGGGGTTCAGCAGGAATTTCAGAAACCCCGGGCAAATCTTTTCGATCTTTTAGAAGCTTTACCCCCACCGGCAAAGTCCTCAAACGCAGAATGTTCATATAGCCATCGGATATCTCTTTTCTTTTATTCATATGAAATCTCCCAGTATTAGTTTATTTTCTAATCATCGCTATTCCACAATTAGGGCAGGTAGTTTGGGCGCAGGGAACTCCGGCCTGGTGAGGAGTGGTGGTCCCGCATTTCGGACAGAGACATTCCCCGGCCGGGCCGGCACCGGCTCTCGCCCCTCCCATCCTTCCGGCTCTCGAACCGCCTCCCGCACCTCGTCCCCGGCCCATTCCCCTTCCCGTTCCACGACCGGTTCCCCCGGGAGGTCCGGTTCCATCTCCTCTTGGCATTTTTACCTCCTTTTTTAAATAAGACCATAAGTTTTAAGGTATAAACGGTGAGTTGTCAGTTGTAAAAAGCCAACTGCTCATAATTTACTTTTTGGTGTCTAGTTTTTCGAGCCTTTCCGTAATCTTGTCCAGCTGCTCCCTTAGCTCTTGAGACTGTTTCTTCAGAGCCTTCAACTCCTCGCCCGGAGGGTCGGGGGTTGCTGGAGATGGAGCCGGGGGCTGGAACCCCACCCCCATCCCCCGGCCCCTGCCCATCCCGAAATGGGCCCGCACAGTTGGACCCTGGGCCGAAGAAGATATCTGGCCTTTTTGGTATTTATCCAAAACCTCCCGAACCTTACCCGAAGCCCCGGTAAGAATCTTTATCCCGGCCGCCTGGAGAGTGGTGAAAGCATTGGGTCCCACCTGCCCGGTGATCAGGGCTTCAACCCCTTTGTTGGCTACAAGCTGGGCGGATTGGATCCCTGCGCCCCCGGCCGCTCCTATATTGGGGTTTTCCACCGCTTCACAACCCAGAGTTTCCAGGTCTACGAAGAGGAAGTACTGGCAGCGGCCAAAACGGGGATCCATTTCGGAATCCAGTCCGGGGCCTTTGGAAGTGATACAGACTTTCATGTCTCACCTCCCCGGGTCTTTTCCTTCTCCAACTCCTTTAGGCGGGCGTCTATCGCATCGATCTCCCCACGGAGCATCTCAGCTTGGTCTTTCAGGAAGCGCACTTCTTCCTGGGGAGAATAAGGGGCGCCATAAGGTCCCCCCCATATGTTCCGGGACCTGGATAGAAGGGAGTCGCCGGGGGGACATATCCTGGGGCCGGCAAGCCATAGCCCCCATAAGCCCAGCAGCGGGGAAGCCCTCCTCTTCCAATTCCCACATAAGGCCACGGGGGCGAAGATCCCCTGAAACCAAATCCCATTCCCCCACCATAGCTTCTTCCCATACCTCTTCCCATTCCACGTCCGTAATACATTGTTAAAACCTCCTTTTAATTACCACCACCTTCTCCTCTGGCCTCTTCCGAAGCCAAAGGGACGGCAGCGAAAACCTCTGAACCCCATAGAATAAGGATTCAAAGCATACGTTCCAAACCCGTAGGGCACCCCTCCCTCGCCGAATGGCCGAAAGAAAGGGAATCCCATCATCGATGGCCTCATCCCTGCGTAGTAGGGATTGCACCACCCTCTGCCTCCACCGGTCATAGGGCCCATTCCCATGGGTCCTGTTCCATCTAAAGCTGGCATAGCGCGTACCTCCTGTTGATTTCATTTGATCATTTCTTTAAGCCTGGAAAACCGACCCGGTTTCTCTTCCTTCTGGGAAGATAAAGGTTTTTCCCCTGTCTTTCCTCGGTGATTTACGAATTCTTCAACCCGGTCCGTGATTTCACTGAAGGCCTTGGCTGCGGGAGAATCCGGGTTCGCCGCCACAAAGGGTTTCCCCTGATCGCAGTTTTGGACGATCTCCGGGTCGATGGGAATCCGACCCAGGAAAGGAACCTGGAGTTCAATGGCGGCCTTCTCTCCGCCCCCGATTTTGAATAAGTCAATCTCATTCCCGCAATGAGGGCATTTGAACCCGCTCATGTTTTCCACAATGCCCACTACGGGCACGTGAACCATCCGGCTTAAGACCACAGCCTTCCGGGAATCCAGCAGGGCAACTTCCTGCGGGGTGGTTACGATAACCAACCCATCCACCTGGCCGATCAGGTGAGCGATGGACAACGGCTCATCCCCGGTTCCCGGGGGCAAATCCACGATGAGGTAATCCAAATCGCCCCATTCCACTTCCCCTAAAAATTGCTGGAAGACCCCGTGCTTCAACGGACCTCTCCAGACCACCGGGGCATCGGAGTTAGGCAGCAAGAAGGCCATGGATACAACCTTCAGATTCGGATAAAAGGGGATGGGGAGAATTCCCTGGGGGGTGCCGATCATTTTCTCATTGCCCAGCCCCAGCATCTTGGGAATATTCGGCCCGTGGACATCGGCGTCCAAGATCCCCACCTCGTATCCTTTGTGCGCAAAGCTCACCGCTAAGTTAGCCGCTACGGTGCTCTTGCCCACGCCTCCTTTTCCGCTCATCACCATGATCCTATGTTCGATGTGGGAAAGTTTCTCTTTGAGCATACGCTCCTGGTGGGCGTGCTTTTCATCTTCTGAACAACTGGTAGACTGGTTGCAGGATTGACAGTCATCCGCAGGTTTACACTTTTTCTTTTCGTCCATCACTTCTCCTTTAAATCAAGTTATTAACACCCCCACCCCAACCCTCCCCCATCGAGGGGGAGGGAATTTTGGATCCCCCAGTATCTCCCCTCCCCTGGCGGGAGGGGGCTGGGGGGAGGGGGATAGAAAAGGAAATTCCTATACAATAAATTTATAGTATAGGAATTTTTTTTATTCTTCCCCCTCACCCCCGCCCTCTCCCCGGTTTGCGGGGGAGAGGGGAAAAGTGAGGGGGCATTTAACTTGAATGCCTAAAGTGAGCAAAGGTACCTAAAGTCGGTATACAATATCTTTAAGGGTTTAAAGTTTTTTCATCACTGATGGAGCGGATACCATCCAGGGGAAACCCCAGCGAGCGCTCTAACCGCATCCACATTTTTTTGATTTCATTACTCACCTTGCCGCCGGAATACTCCACAACCGTGCTGGCATAAACCATGGCCTTGGTGACGATGGGGTCAAAGGGGATTTCTCCGATCACCGGAGTCCCTTCTTGTTGACAGAATTCTCGTATTCTCTCCGTATTTTCTGGGTTGATATCCGCTTTATTGACGCAAACCCAGGCCGGTACGCGAAAATGGCGGCAGACCTCCCGGCATTTCTGGCATCCATCGCAGTGATGCGGGTCGATCTGAGCCACCTTCGAGGCAAAAAACGGCTCCCGGCGTTGAATCTGAGGCTTCAGGAGGAGATAGAGATCAGCGGCATCCACGTCGGCGTCGGCCAGGACCGCTTTTTTGACCAGCGTAGCCAGGGAGGCCACAATGGTCGTTTTGCCTGTCCCCCCTTTCCCGCTGATCACCGTAATCTGCTTCATGGCTTCTCCTCCTCGCAGCTTCCATCGCAGGAATGGGCCTGGAAAATAAACCCCTGCTTGGCTTTCAGGCTCTCGTATTCTTCCGCGCTCTTCACAATCCCCTCCCGGAACAGGAGCTTTTTGAAGAGATAATCTCCGATGGCCTGTTGCAGCGCCTGGAGGCCGAGAAGGGAACAGTGCTTCTTTTTCCGCGGCAGTCCGCCCAGGGCCTCAATAATATCATCGTCGGTAAAAGAAAGGGCCTCGTTGAGGGTTTTCCCGACGGCCAGCTCGGTCATCACGCTGGAAGTAGAGATGGCCCCGGCGCAGCCTTGAATGAGGAATTTCACATCCGACAGCCGGTCTTCCTTCTCATCTACCTGGATGGTTACTTCGATGTAATCCCCGCAGGTGGGGTCTCCGAAGGCCCCCTTCCCATTTGGTCTCTCTAACTGGCCCACGTTTCGGGGGTTGCGGAAGTGCTCTATGGCCTTTTTTGTATAAACGACTGGCTCATAAAAGGCTGATCCTTCGCTGCCCTTTTGTCTATAAAGTTCTTTCCAATCCATCTTGACTCCAACTGAAAACGATACCCTGTATTTTCTGAAAAAGGGCAAGGAATAAGTCTCGATATTCGGGCAATTCTTCCACTACGATCCCGCCTCGGGAATAGACCTCAGCAATTCTGCGATCATGGGGCAGGCCTCCCAGGATGGGAATTTTTTCTCTCTGGCAATATTCCCTCAGTTTCCCATCCCCGAGATCTTCCTGATTGATGAAAACTCCCCTGGGAATGCCCAGAGCCTTGACCATCTCCACGGCCAGCTCCAGATCATTTAAGCCGAATGGAGTATTCTCCGTGACCAGGAGGCAGAAACCGCTTCCCCGAACCCCTTCGATCACCGGGCAAGAGGTACCCGGAGAACAATCCAGGATTACGGTTTTGTCCTTATTGATAAGCTCTTTCTCCTGGCGAATGATGGGAGTTGGCATGGGCTCGCCCACGTTTAAAACCCCCTGGACAAAGGAAAGGCCGTTATAATTCCCTTCCTGAATGTAACCAATTTCCCGGGGAGTTTCCTGGATGGCCTGCACGGGGCAAAGAAGAGTACATCCGCCGCATCCATGGCAGATTTCGGGGAAAATAAGGACCTGGTCTTTGACCACGGCGATGGCATTGAACTGGCAAATTTCCGCGCATTTCCCACGATGGGTACACTGGGTTTCATCCACCTGCGGTACGGAGATGCATACCGGGATTGTTCGCCTCTCTTGAGGGGCAAGGAAAAGGTGCAGGTTCGGCTCTTCCACATCACAATCCATTAACTGAACATTCGTCAGGGAGAAGGCTAGATTCAACGCCACAGTAGTCTTCCCCGTCCCGCCCTTTCCACTGGCTACAGAAATGATCATTGAAAAATTCCCCTTTGATGGATGTTTTTACCTCACTCCTCTGACCTCCAAACTTTGGTTTTTCATTGATGATGGCCGCAACTATCTGGATGGTCGTGGTGGCATGCGCCGGCACCGCGCAGCTCTCCCCGAAGATAGGCATCCAGAACATCTTTGACCTTGCCAAGGGCCCCGGTGACCGCCTCGATCCCATACCCGTCGAAAAACTCGATGGCCCGGGGACCCATCCCCCCGGTGATCATCACATCCGCTTTCTGGGAATGGATGAATTCCGGGACTTTTCCGGGAACGTGATTCTCGAAGTAAGGGTTATCCACCACCCGCCAGGTTTTTACCTCCTGGCCATCGAGATCTAAGAAGGTGTAATAAGGGCACCTTCCGAAGTGCACGCTGACTTCCCCATCCAATCCCATTTTGTCCTCACTGGCAAAAGCAATACGCATCACACCCTCCTTTGTCTGAGCTTTGTTTTTTCCCTGCAGAGAGAACGTCTTCCCCGGCGATAACGATTTCGCCCGCATCCCGGACAGAGGTTCGAGCCGGACTTCAACTCCCCCCGTAGGTAATATTTCATGGCCTCTTCGGCCTCCCCGGCAACCCAGGCGGTCACCTGGATCTGATGGGCCTTCAACACCTGCGCCGAGTGGGCGTCGATTCCGCCGCAGATCAGGGTCTCAATGTTAAGCTCCCGGAGTCTCTCCACCCGTTGCCCAAGACCCAGGGGGCAAGGGAAATTTCCCTGCGGTCAATCACCTCCCCATTTTCCAATGTTAAGAGGAGAAGGCTGGAAGCACAGTCGAACCGTGGGGAAACCCTTGGGCCGAAGGTTGGAATGGCGATCTTCATAAGTCCTCTAATCAGGAGGCAGCAAGGCTCATGCCGTTCATCTCCCAAGGAAAAATAGAGAATGTTTCCCCATGGTTAATATTGAGAAAAGCTGAAGCGCGAGAGGAGGGAGCCCCACTAAAATTTTCATAATTGAAATAAAGAAATGAAATATATTTCAAAAATGAAATATCCGAGAAAGAAATCTTTGACGGGGGTCCGCCGGAAAGTTATACTTACCAAGGAGTTAGTAAGTAAAGGGACATGCGGTGGTCATCATGTCATTCCTGGCTTGACCAGGAATCCAGCATTTTTTCTGGATTCCCGCTTCCGCGGGAATGACGAAAATGTAATCTTACCAATGAACTTCTTAGTAAAAAGAGGATCTCAGAGGGATGAAAAAGGGGGAGGCGGATCAGGTACGTTCCAAAGAGCAGAATAAAAGGGTGGGGGATGAATCCCGGCTTTCGACCATTCTGGAGAGCATTGCAGATGGTGTGTTCACCATCGACCATGACTGGCGGGTCACCCCCTTTAATCGGGCCGCGGAGCGGATTACCGGGGTTCCCCGGAAAAAGGCTATCGGCCAGAAATGCTTTGATGTTTTCCATGCCAATATCTGCCAGACTGCCTGCGCTCTGAAGAGAACGCTGGAAACGAAGGAAGAGATCATTGACTTACCGGTGGACATTCTCAACAGCCGGGGTGAAACCCTGCCGATCAGCGTTAGCACCGCGGTCCTGCGGGACCGAAAAGGAAGAATCATCGGGGGGGTGGAAACGTTTCGCGACCTTTCGGCCATTGAAATGCTCCGCCGCGAGCTTTCCCGGCAATACACCTTCGGCGACATTGTCAGTAAAAACGACAATATGCAGAAGATCCTTTCTCTGCTTCCGAGCATTGCTGAAAGCAATAGCACAGTACTCATCCAAGGGCCCAGTGGTTCGGGTAAGGAACTCCTGGCGCGGGCTATCCATTCCCTGAGCCCCCGTAAGAAAGGACCTTACGTGATAGTGAGCTGTGGAGCTCTTCCCGATACTCTTTTAGAGTCGGAATTTTTCGGGTACGTGAAGGGAGCTTTTACGGATGCTAAAAAAGACAAACCCGGACGGTTTGCCTGGCGGAAAAAGGCACACTATTTCTGGACGAAATCGGGGTTATCTCCCCGGCCTTACAAGTTAAACTCCTGCGATTCCTCCAGGAGAGAGAATACGAACCCCTGGGAGCCGTCAAGCCCATCAAAGCGGATGTCCGCATCGTGGCTGCCACCAACAAAAATCTTTCGGCGATGGTCGAGGGAGGCGATTTCCGGGAAGACCTCTATTATCGGCTGAATGTAGTCAAGATTGAGCTTCCATCCCTGGCTGAACGGAAGGAACACATCCCCTTGCTGGTAGAGCATTTTATCCATCGTTTTAATCTGAAAATGAACAAGCGCATTCACTCCGCTGCTCCAGAGGTGATGGAATTATTCATACGTTATACCTTTCCGGGAAATATTCGAGAGCTGGAGAATGCCATCGAGCATGCCTTCGTCCTTTGCCAAGCCGCGCAAATTAAGCTGGACCACCTTCCCAACGAACTGGTGGCGAAAGCGAAAGAAGCGGCCAGGCCTGCGTCGATTCCTAACGATCCTCTGAAAATGGCGGAAGCCCAAACAATCCTAAGAGTATTAGAAAAGCACGGAGGCAATCGAAAAGCGGCGGCTGAGGAACTGGGGATCTCGGCGGCGACTCTTTGGCGAAAGAGAAAGAAAATGGGGATTTGAGGGGGCTTCAATATATTTTTAGGATTTCGCATACATAACATTTTGGCTGGTCAATCAACTGTAAAACATGGAAGCCATTCTCTTCCAGCAATTTTCTCATTTCCACTTCTTCTGGCAGGCAGTCCTGACTGACGGGCGAGGCCCCCTTGTGGCGGGTCTTAATTTCTTTGCTGCTTAAAGCATGAGCGATAATCAAAGTTCCCTGGATCTTTAAGACCCTTTTCATCTCGCGAAGCGCCTGGGGACGGTCATCAAAGTGCGGAAAGGCTCCGTAGCAGACGACATGATCAAAAAATTCGTCCTCAAAAGGGAGTAATTCCACGGAGGCCACTTTAAAAATAACTCTAGGCTCTTGCCCAAATTTTTTCTTTCCGATTTCCACCATTTTTTCGGCAAAATCGATAGAGAAAATGCAACCTTGAGGCCCGACAGCCTGCAGTAGATGGGGAATAATTCCACCCGTTCCACCCCCCACATCCAATACGCGAGAACCTGGACGGAGATGGAATAGAGGAACCAAGTGGTTATTAAGATGCTCCTTTAATTCAGGGGTATAGAAGCGCTCATCCCAGCTTGCGGCCATTTCGTTGAAAAAACTCTTTTTATCCATTTATCCCTCCTTGGGAACTCTCGGCCTCTTGGGGGAAAAGAGGACGCAGAGAGCAAATTCTAAAGAAGAAAAGATCGCGATGGAAGCTCCGGTGGGCATGGGCCAAGTGCAGGTATAGAGGAGGAAAATCTCCCGGCCGATGCTGCTCCGCCTAAGGCGGACTCAGCCCCCTGGCCCCCGAGCCACGATATAAGCTGTGTTTAACAACAACATGAATCAAATGGAAAAGCAAAATGCGCTGATCCAGAGAAATTTAAAAAGCCACATTGGCTCCCCCCATGATGGTGATTCCCGGGGCCGGGTAGCCTTTAAGATATTCATAACGTTGGTCAGTCAGGTTTTCTCCTGCCAGGAAAAGGTGGCTCGGCATAGCGGCCCCTTTGGGAGTCAAGCGGAAGGTCAGCTTGGCGTTTAGAGATTCGACTTGCTTTTCGGTCACGGTGGTTACCTGACTGGCATAATCCGTGACCAGATTCCCTTCGCTGATCGGGGAGGCCACCACCTCCACGGGTTCGAGTTTCAAGGGCTCCCCAGACTTTTTCTCTTCGGCGAAGGCCGAGGGGATACAAAACGTCCATACCAAAACGAAGGCCAGCATAATTTCTTTCCACTTGCTCATTTTTTCTCCTTTCTTATTTTTTTCGATCGATACTGAACAAAATAGGGATTTGCAGTTCCAAACTTTCTTTTTCCCATAAAGGCGGCAGGGGCAGAGGAGAAGCCCGGCGGAGGATGGCCTTTCCTTCTTCGTCCAGAATTGGGTGCCCGGAAGATTGGATAAGTTTTATGCCATTGACCTCTCCCTGCCAGTTAATTTGAAAAGCAAGAACTACCGTTCCTTCCCAATTTTTTCTCAGGGCCTCCTGCGGGTATTTTTTAACTTTATCGATTTTCAACCGCACAGCGCTTAAATAAGTGAAAAGATCACCCTTTCCTTTTCCTGCTCCCGGAGGAGAACCCGGAGATCCGGTTTTTTCTCCTTGACCAGAACCAGGAGATCCCATTTTTTCTCCCTGACCAGAACTCGGAGATTCCGGTTTTTCTCCCTGACCTGAACCCGGAGACCCCATTTTTTCTCCTTGACCAGAACCCGATTCTTCTGTCTGTTTTTTCTCCGGACTTTTGCCTGTTGATCCGAAAGGCCCAATACCCTCTGATTCTAATGATTCAGACCAATTTTTTCCTTGCGGCGCCGGCAACCCTCCATCTCCGGGCTTTTCCGCCAGTGTTAGAGCAAAACCTTTTAATTCTTGGCCGGCAGTGGTTGATTCCGCCGGGCTTTCGGCAATCTCAGCGGAGTTTCTCTCTCCTTCCGGCTGGGGCAGTTGTTCTATGATATCCTGCCTTAGGGAGTTAAGCGTCTCCGTGGGGACGTCAGACTGTTCTTCTTTAGACGGGGTCGCCGTTTGTTGGGCAAATTCCCGCTCCATGGGGAGAAAGGAAGGAAACAATTCTTTTTCTGTAAATTGCGAAAATATCTTTTTCATCTTTGGGACAGAAGATAGAACCCTTTTTTCTTCCCGGATTTCCGTCGCCTCGACGATCCGAATAGGGATGACTCTTTCGGTGAAAGGAGGCTTCGGAGAAAGGGCAGTCTGCACCAGGATTAAACCGAGGAAGCCGTGAAGAGCCAGCGATGGGAGAAAGAATGACCAGAGAGAAGAACCTGGTAATATTTTATTAATAATCGTGCTATTCATGGATAAAATTTTTTCAGCCCCATTCGGCGTGCCTGGACAGAGATTCTTCATGGAAATTGCGATGCGAATTAATGAAAGCATGGACCTTTTCAATCGGTGGCATTAAAATAAAAAAAATAGCAACTTTTGTCAAGGAATATTTATAGTTTGCCCCCCCTTCACTTTTGATTTTCATTCATGATTTTAGAATGATGGTCAGGACCCGGACTGGACGGGAGGGGGAATTTTTCGGGAGCACAAGGCAGTATTTCTGCTCCCTCTTTCATCCCCTCCCGGCCGGCTTCGTCTATCGCTTCGAATTCATTAGTTTATTTAAAAGTGAAGAGGGACAAGTTCATTTTTATCGTTCAAATTTGACTTTTTTTGTATAATATATTTTAATCGATCTTGAAAGTAAAGGTGGGCTTTGGAGTCAAGAAGAATTTCTCTGTGATTCATGAGGCTGTATTACCCCGCTCATTTATCACATTCAACTCAACCCAATACTTAGGCCCTATGCTTTTTCCCCGACTGCGCGCAGGAAAAGTGGCCCGCCCCATGCGGGCAGCGAAAATTCCTGAAATCCCCCCTATCCCCCCTTTAATAAAGGGGGGGAAGGGGGGATTTATGGAGATCCAGGGGAAAATTCGTTCTTACCAACATGTTGGTATTAATAGAGGCTCTTGCAAAACTCTTGAAAAATAGAAGAAATCGTCATTCCGGGCAAGCGAAGAGCGACCCGGAATCCAGGATTTTCAAGAAATTCTGGATTCCGGCTTTCGCCGGAATGACGGAGTAAGTGACTTTTGCAAGAAGCTCAATACAGACGTAATAAATCCTTTGACATTGGCCCCCTTACCCTTCCCCTCTCCCCCGTTGGGGAGAGGGATGGGGTGAGGGGCCATTTATGTTCATCATGGAAAAGGAGCTTGAGGATGTCGGATGAACTGAAAGTCAAACAAAGCGTTATTCGTTTAACAAAAGGCGACATTACCGGCCTGCAAGTCGAGGCCATTGTTTTTTACGCCCGGCCAGACCTGTTGTTAGGTTCAGGGTTCGGCGGGGTGATTGCCACCCGGGGGGGGCCAAAAATTCAGGAAGAGCTGAAAAAAATCGGCGCTGTCAATGTCACGGAGGCCATGGTCACCTCGGCGGGAAACCTGAAGGCCAAATACATTATCCATGCCGTAGGGCCGAGGTTCCAGGAAGAAAAGCTGGAAGAAAAACTCCGGAGCACCATGCTTAATGCCCTGCGCCGGGCCGAAGAAAATAAGATCCGGAGTTTGGCTTTGCCGGCCATGGGAGTCGGTTTTTACGGAATTCCCCTGGAGGTATGCGCGCGAGAAACATTGGGTACGGCGAAGGAATACCTGGAGAGCCCTACGGAGCTGCGAGAGGTTATTTTTTGTTTAAGCGACTCTCGGGAGATGAAAGCCTTTCAAGATCAGATAAGAAAGATGGTAACACTTTAGCTCTTTGAAGAAAGGTGTGTTCCCAGGGGTCAAGGGCTTCCAGGGCCCGGGGGCCAGGCCGGCCCGCTTGGAATCATAAGGCGCTGATTTCTTCGTGGCGGGGGCGCCTCCTCTTTAGGAAAAAAGCTTTGGTCTTCGGGGCCAAGGGGCAGCCCAACCGATGCTTCCGGCGCGTTCCGGCCTGGCCCCCGGGCCCCAACAGAGGCGGTCACACCATTTTTTAAAAACTCTAAACTGATACGAAAGATGCAATAAAATTAGGAGGAGATGATGAGCGAGACGCTTCGATTCGTTTCCGATGATCTGCAATTGATGGCCCTGACTTTTATGGGCATTGTCTATATTCTGCGCATCCGCTGGCTTTTGCGCTTCAAACCCGGGCGGGAACGGCAAGCGCCGACTGGCGCACCAGACACCTCTTCCTTTAAAGGAATCATCTATTCCTGGGGGAATATCGCCATGCCCTGGGCCATGGAAAGCACAAGGCAAATGTTATTCTTTTATGTCCAGTTTGTGCTATTTCACCTGGCGGTTGCGGCTTCGATTGCCATGTCCTTTATCATTCCCTATGCCCCAGGCTTGATAAAACCAATGGTGATTGTTTGGGGCCTGCAAGGGCTTTTTGCCGCGGGGTGCTTGATCGGATGTTACCGTTTATACCGCCGGCTGAGTAATCCATATATCCGCCAGATCAGCACTCCGGACGACATATTTTCCCTCGTGCTTTTGACTGTCTGGCTCTTTGTTTCCATCTGGGCTGCGCCCAATCGTACGGATCATGGTGAGGGAGCTTTAATGACCTATTTCATCATGACCGCCTTCTTCCTGGTCTATGTGCCTTTCAGCAAAATCTCCCATTATCTTTACTATCCTTTTACCCGTTATTATTTCGGCAAGAGCATGGGACACCGGGGAGTTTATCCCATAAAACGGGCGCCTCAGCCCAAGCCGACCAAAGTTTAATTTTGGTAACACTTTAGCTCTTTGTAAAAAGGTGTGTTATAAGGGCCAAGGGGTTCCAGGGGCCGGGGGCCAGAGCGGAACGCTTGGAACCATAAGGCGCTTATTTCTCCGCATATGGGGCGGGCAAGAACCCCCGCCTCCTCCGGAGGAAAAGATCTTTTGTCCCAGTGGCCAAGCGGAAACCCAACCGATGCTTCCGGCGCGTTTCGCTCTAACCCCCGGCCCTCAATAAAGGCTTTTATATCATTTTTTCAAGTCGCTAAACTATTACTAATTTTAAAAAAACTGATCTTCAGGAGTTAATGATGTTAGGAAAAGAAAAATCCCATAAAGTGAAAAAAGTCATCGAAAGAATGGGCAAGAAACTGAACCGCCAGATGGTCGGTTCTCTAACTGCTTGCGTCCACTGCGGCATGTGTACCGAGTCGTGCCATTACGTTCTGGCCAATCCGGATGATCCGACGTTCGCCCCGGCTTACAAGGCCGAGCAGATCCGCAAGATTTTTAAAAGTAATTTCGATTGGACAGGCCGGATTTTTCCCTGGTGGGTGAAGGCCAAAGACCTTTCCACGGATGAAGAACTGGAAAAGTTGAAAGATATTGTTTTCGGAAAATGCACCAATTGCCGGCGGTGTTCGATCAACTGCCCCATGGGCGTGGATTTTGCCACCTTAAACCGCATGGCCCGGGGATTATTGGTGTCGGTTGGGGTCATGCCAGAAGGCGTGGCTGTCGTCAGTAAGGACCAGTGGGAGATCGGGAATCAGATGGGGGTTCTCAAGGAGGACTACCTGGAAACGCTGGAGTGGTTGTCCGATGAATTAGAAAATGAATTAGGCGACCCGGCAGCCAGGATTCCCATTGACAAGATGGACGCAGATGTGGTTTACGCCATTAACCCCCGGGAGATCAAATATGACCCTCGCACCATTTCCGATGCGGCCAGAATCTTTTATCTGGCAGGGGAGAACTGGACCATGGCCAGCGACGGATGGGATATGACCAACTTTGGCCTCTTCTCCGGGGACGATGAACTGGGCGGTACGGTGGTTCGCAGACTCTTTGAGAAGGTGATTGAGCTCCGGGGGAAAAAACTTGTATTATCCGAATGTGGCCATGGCTATCGTTCCACCCGCTGCGAAGGTCCGAATTGGGCGGGAATGGATGTTCCCTTCGAGATGGAAAGCTCTGTTTTGACCATGCTCCGTTACGTCAGGGAAGGGCGAATCAAGGTGGATATAAACAAGAACGATCTTCCGCTCACCTTCCATGATTCCTGCAATAATGCCCGGAGCTGCGGATTTTTCGAAGAACCAAGGGAACTCCTGAATCTGATAGCCACCGATTTTCGCGAGATGTATCCCAACCGGGCGGAGAACTATTGCTGCTCCGGGGGCGGGGGGGCCATGTCCATGTCTGAATATACGCCTCTTCGCCTCAAGGCCGCCAAGGTCAAAGCTGACCAGTTAAAAGCCACCGGAGCGAAAGCAGTCGTCACGACCTGCCACAATTGCGCGGATGCTTTGAGCGATCTGATCCGTCATTATAAGTTGGGCATGCAAGTCACCCACCTGGTCAGCCTGGTGGCCAACGCCCTGGTTATTGAGGAAAAGGTCTTAATACCCGTTGAAGTATTGAGCCTGAAAGGGTATAAGATCCTGGTGGTTGATGATGAGCCCGATATCCTAACCTTTATTTCCACGGTACTGGAGGATCAAGGGGCGACGGTGATTCAGGCCATTGATGGGGAAGAGGCCCTGGAATTAGCCTTCAAGGAAAAGCCTGATCTGATGACCCTGGATCTTTCCATGCCGGGGAGAAACGGCGGTTATGTCTTTGAAGCGATCCGGAATAACCCGGAGCTTTCGGCCCTGAAGGTCTGTATCATTACTGGCAAACCCGAGCTTAGGCGTCTGATTTATGATCGCCCGGTTCGATCCCCGGAAGGGTATCTGGATAAGCCGATCAATGAAGAAACCTTATTAGTCAATGTGCGGAAGGTTCTCGAAGTGACTCATGACGGAATAAAACCAGTTTAAACTCTCCGATAGGCCGGAAGGTAAAAAATGGATCTAAACTATAAAGAGTTTTTCGAATTGATGCCGGCTTACCTCACCATCCTGGATCGGGATCTGCGCATACTCGCCGCCAACCAGAGGTTTCGCAAGGATTTCGGAGAATTTGAAGGGCGGTATTGCTACCAGGTAAACCGCCACCGGTCGGAAAGGTGCGAACAATGCCCGGCCGAGCGGACTTTCCGGGATGGACTCCGGCATGGAAGCGAAGAGCAATTCCAGAATCTTTCCGGCAAGGAAGTATCCCTCATCGTTTATACCACCCCCATCCGCAACGGGGCCGGAGAGATAACCGCCGTGATGAAAATGGCCACGGATATCACCGAGATCAAACTATTGCAGAACCAGCTCCGGGAGAGCCGGGAGCGGTATCGCCAGCTCTTCGAAGAAGTTCCTTGTTATATATCCATCCAGGACCGGGATCTGCGCATCATCGAAGCCAACCGGCAATTGCGGGAAGACTTCGGGGATGTCCTGGGCTGCAAATGCTACCAGGTGTATATGCACCGCACGGAGGAGTGCGTGCCCTGCGCGGTGAAACAGACCTTTCAGGACGGGCAGGTTCATCAGATCGAGGAAGTGGTGACTGCCCGGGACGGCCAGCAGATGAATGTTCTGGTCTATACGGCGCCCATCCGCAATGGCCAAGGCCAGATTAATAACGTGATAGAGATGAGCACCAACATCACTCAAATTCGCCAGCTTCAGTCCCAACTAACTTCTCTTGGGTTGGTGATCAGTTCCATTTCCCATGGAATCAAGGGGCTGCTGACCAGTCTCGACGGCGGCATTTACCTGGTTAACTCCGGTTTGGAAAAAAACAGCCAGGAACGGGTGAAACAGGGATGGCAAATGGTCGAGCGCAACGTAGCCCGCATCAAGACCATGGTTCTGGATCTGCTTTATTACGCCAAGGACCGGGAACCGGATTTAGAGTGGATCCCGGCCCTGATGGTAGCCGAAGAGGTTTGCGGGCTGATGAAGGGGAAGGCGCGCGAGTATGGCATCGAGGTCCAGTGCGCTTTTGACCCGGGAACGGGCAATTTTGCAGCCGATGCCAAGGCCGTCCGCTCGCTCCTGGTTAACCTGGTTGAGAATTCCCTGGACGCCTGCCGGGTGGATAAGAAAAAAAGAGCCCATCAAATCAAAATCGGCCTTAAAGGCTATCCCGAATACATCGAATTTGCAGTTGAGGACAATGGCATCGGCATGGATCAGGAAACCCGGGAAAGGGCTTTTAGCCTCTTTTTCTCGTCCAAAGCAGGCGACGGGACCGGCTTGGGCCTGTTTATTTCCAATAAGATCGTTCAGGCTCATGGAGGCCAGATTCAGTTAGAATCCGAATTGAACCGGGGGACTCGCGTGACCGTGAAATTGCCCCGGAGACAGTTAGCCTTAAAACAACCTTCATCCAAACCTTGATGGCTTCGTAAAAAGTCCATCTGCGGCGTTGGGCTGCATCCTTCGTCGTTGCGGCGTACCTCTAAGTACGCCTCACTTCTCAGGATTTGCGCGCCTTGCATATGGAGCTTTTTACTTTGCCATCCCAATTTGGACTTTTTACGAGATCATCAAACCTTTGTAAAGGAGGGATCATGGCCAATAAAAAGAAAATTCTGATTGTAGATGATGAACAGGATATTCAAACCTACCTTTCCACCCTTCTTGAGGACAACGGCTATGATACGCTTCTGGCCAATGATGGAGAAGAAGCCTTAAAGCAGGTCGAAGTTAGCCTCCCGGACTTAATCACCCTGGATATTTCCATGCCGGAAAAGTCAGGGATCAAGTTTTATCGGGATATGAAAGCGGAAGATCGCTTAAAGCATATTCCCATTATAATTGTTACGGGTATATCGGAAGACTTTAAAAAATTCATCTCCACCCGCCAGCAGGTTCCTCCGCCGGAAGGTTATCTTTCCAAGCCGATTGACAAAGAAGAAATTCTTACGCTGGTGAGAAAGTTTATATCCTGATTCCGCTAAACCCCGAGGATTTTATGGCAGGTCTTGCAGAACTCAGGGGGATCAGGAAAGCACCCTTCAGAAAATCCTTTTCGCTTATCGGGGTCCAAAAGAGACAAGGCCATTTCTTCGTACTTTTTCTTGCGGCGCTCAAAACAATTCCGAAATTCCACATAATTTCTATCGTTCCATATCCCCTGCAGAGGCTCCCGGAAGAGATTCCCGAAGTTCACCCTATCGACCAGAAACTCCTTTCCCTGGAAAAATCTTTTGAAGGGAGTGGGCAGGGGAGGGTTTAAGTAAACGCAGGGAGATACTTCTCCGTCTGAGGAAATGTATAGATTTCTCAGGGGGTTTTCTGCGCATACGGGAACATCCCCCGGGGAAAGGGATGGAAGTTTAAGTTTTATTTTATGTTCCCCGGCTTTCCTCTTGGCTTCCTCCAGAATTTTTTCGAAATCCTTAAGGCCTTGATGTCCGAACACTTTTTGCTCATCCTGCCAGGCATTGGTCACGTGGATCAAATTGATCAGAACGACTTCCTCGATGCCCAGCTCCTGGGCTATTTTTATAAGGAGAGGGACTTCCCTGATGTTTTCCTTAAGAAGAAGGTAAACGATATGCAAACGCGGAGCGGGGAATTTCAGACGGGCCTTCATCTCCTGAAAAGCTTGAATGTTATTGAGCAGGGTGGGCAGGTGGGAATTGACCCGAATGGAGTCGTGCGTCTTTGAGGTGGCCCCTGCCAGGGAAAAACCGATGAAATCAACTTCAGCCTGAATGAGTTCGCAGATGTAGGTCTCATTTAATCCCTTCCCGCTGGTTACAAAACCAACCTGGGGCCCTTCTTTTTTTACCAACCGGATACATTCGATGAGATTTTTATGGAGCAGGGATTCTCCCCATCCTTCCAGAACCACAGCTTCCACGTCTTTGAAATAGGGAAGAAGCCTTTTAAAATTATCGAGGCTCATATCCTTTCGGGGAAATTCTTCATATTCAACTCGATTGCACATCCGGCATTTAAGGGGGCACCTGGAGGTAAGCTCGACCTGCCAGGCAGAAAAATCTTTTCCGGCAGATCCTTGAAAAAAATATTGCCAGAATCCTTTCTTCATGGCCTGAAGAGTCCTTGCCAGAGAGAATCAATGATGGATGAGGGGGAAGGCCGGTAAAGAAGGGATTCATGGTTGAGAAAAGGTAAGCCTCCCCATTTCTTCTTGAAGAAGGCCACCCCCGGGTTTATGCCCAACCCCAAATTCACATAGCGTTTGCCCTGTTGCCTGGCGTCTTTTATCAAAGAGTAGAGAAGAAGATCTGATGCCCCGGGAACCTGGCGCAGCCGTGATTTGAAATTGAACATGTAAAAGGCATAATTGATCGCGCCGAATTCAGCCACGTCAAAGGCCAGCAGGTTTCCGGCCCGGTCTCTGGCGCTGAAAATCCAGGCAGTGGGGGCCGAAGATAGGTATTGGGGGATTCTTTCGAAAATGGCCCGGGTCTCCTCTCTTAGGTTCCGGGAGTTTAAAAAATCCGCAACAAGGCGCCGGTGCCCATCTTTGAATTCCCGACTTTTCTCCACCTCCAGCCCTCTTAAGGCCCTTTGGATCATATTCTTTAATTTCGATCTGATCCTGAGATTCACCAGATCGAGTTTATAGTAAATATCCGTTCCGCTCAGCTTGCCAGGCCGGGGAGAGATGGCCGGCGCGATTAAAGCTACCTGGTCGGGTTTAAATCTTTTTACACTGCCTTCAAGGACCTCGTTCATTTTATTTTCATCGAAGGTTTCCTTCAATGGAAAGCCTACGAAGATAAGCAACCCTTTTCCATTGTAACAAAGGTAGTCTTCCAAAAGGAAGGGCTCTCCGCCTGACATAACCGAGCCGTAGCCCGGCATGTGTTCCGGCACATAGGCATAGTTTTTGATGAATTTTTCTTCAGAGGGACTGATCATCATCTTTCATCCGCTTGAAAAATTGTATACCCTTCTTCCAGGAACCTCTTTTTGAGGCCCGGGATATGGGATGTGCCCACAAAGGCAATTGTCCCTTCTTTTTCAAAAAAGCCTTTCATCCTTTCAAATAAGACCGGGTCCCGGTTCTCCACAATCGAAGGGCAGCGGGAGGGAAATTCATTGGTCACCGCCATTATGGCTTCTAATTCCCCCTGCAAATAAAGCCGGGCATGGCCCTTGGCCCATTCTTCCCATTGATCGATTTTTTTGAAAAAATTGACAAAGCGTTCCATGGGAATCCCTTCCATTCCGGCGATTTGCTCTTCGATGGTTTCCAGAAAAATGATCTCTTTTCTAAGAGAGGCGGCTATTTTTAGAGCTTCCAGATCCACGGAATGTTTCCACCCTCTTTCCTTTAAAAAATTAGACCAGATATGGAAGAAAGCCATCCAGGGACGGAGGTTTTGAAAATGGGCATACAAGGGATCCTGAACCTTGGTGGCAAAAGGAAGGATCAAAGGAAGAGAATTGGGATCGTTAAAGAGAGAGCCTGTGCTCTTCTTGATTTTTTTGATCGTCTGGGCATCCAGGGCTTCTATAAGCGCGGTTGCTCCTCCGGCCTGTGATCCATTTTCGATTACTTGATTCATGCTTTGATCATCCAGAGGGCCCTCGAATAAAACAACCTTTGCTTTGCGGATATAATGGAGTAAGGATTTTTTTAGACTATAGGGAAAAAAGTGGGCTGTTCCGGCTAAATATCCCCCTTTCCCATCGCGTTCAACTTTCCAGATCGTTTTGAGTTCTTTTACGGAAGAAAAGAACGACAACATCTCTTTTAGCTTCATAACCCGGCCTTAAGGGCTCTGATCCAGGAAAGAGGTCCTGGAGGTCTGCTGACCAATTGCCCGGATTCATACTTCAGGAAGGGGAATCCCCCCCATTTTCTTTTAAACCTTCTGATGCCTTCGTTTACGCCCAGACCCAGATGAATATAGCTCTTGTGGTTTTCTTTGGCCAGGTTGATCATTTCGTAAAATAGGGCATCGGAGGCATGGGCCACGTAATTTGTCCTGGAAAAACACCCCACCACATAGGTGGCGAAATCCTTCGCCGCCATTTCAACTACGTAATAAGCGGATAATCTATTTTGCTTGTCCCTAGCGTTTAAGACTATGGAAGTCTGGGAATGGGCGACATATTCAGGCATAAGCAGGAACAATTTCTTTACCCGGGGAGGGAGGTTATCCCTTTCCAGGAACTCCTTAGTCAGGGCAAGATGTTCCTGGGAAAATTGGCGGGATTTTTCGATGGTTAATGATTGGGAGGCTTTCTCAACGATGCGGAATAACCCTTGTTTTACCGCGCGATGCAAAATTATCAGTTTATAATATTCATCTGTCTCTCTTTGTTGGGCGGCCTGCAGAAGCGAATCAGGAACCTCAGGGGCGATGAACCATGTATAGGCCGGTTTGAATTTTTTAATGGTTTCTTTGAGGGTGACGGAAAAATTTCCAGAGCTGAAATCCCGGCCCAGAGGGAATCCTACAAAAATGAGCCAATCTTCTCCTGTAAAAACGACATAATCCTCCACTAAATAGGGCGCTCCTTTTGAGATTCCCACCATTAAATTTATGATGTGTTCAGGGACGTAGGCTTTGCCCAATATTTGTTCTTCTTGCTCTGCGGTAATCATGCGGGGGAACCGATTTTTAAATTCCATCCAAAGATATTTGAAATTTCCATCTGATCCCCTCCCCCTTTGATGGGGGAGGGTGAGGGTGGGGGTAAATAGAAAAATGATCCCCCTCCCCTTCATCCCCTCCCGCCAGGGGAGGGGAGATTTTAAAAGTCTGAGAAGAAAATTCTCAGATTGAAAGATGTAAGAATCTATGCTTTTTCCGCGACCTTGCGCGGAAAAAGTGGCCCGCCTCAGGCGGGCAGCCAAAATGCTTCAAATCCCCCCTAACCCCCCTTTTTTAAAGGGGGGATGGGGGGATTTTCTGGTGCCAAGAAGTTTCCTTCTTACAAACATGTTTGTATTAATGAGGCGCTAAGCGCCTAAATGCTGCAGCGGATATAAAAATAACTTTATCCCCTTCTCCCGGGAATTGCAAGAAACCGATTCTTTTCTCGCCTTCCCTGCGCATTACAAAAATCCTATTCGTGGCTCGGGGTTCAGGGCGATGAGCGCGGGCAGCATCGGCCGGGAAAGAGCTTTTTCAAAGGTTTCATCCGGGTTTCCGCAGAATGAGGCGGGGCGTCTTTTCCCGCCCCATCTATGATACGACCAGCGCCTCATGCTGCCAAGCGAAGCGCCCTGGACTCCGAGCCTGGGAAGGTAACCCAGGGCCAGGAACGGGCAAGAGGGTGATTAAAAAATCCCCCTCCCGTCCGGGCTTCGTCTATCACTGTGAATTCATCAATTTATTCAAAAGGTAAGGAGGGCCAGCGATTCTTTTCCGTTGACAATATCCGGAAAAGGGATATATATTTTCTCATTCCCCGGGAATAACCCGGAAGGGAAAGGTTTTTATGATTCGGGTCATGAAAAAGAAACCCGGGACAAATTAATATTAAAAACATGAAGGGGAGAAGCTTAAATTTTAAGGGAGGAGGTGAAAAGGAGAAACTATGTACCAAGTAACAGTCGATCATAATAAATGCGACGGCAAAGGAGAGTGTGTTGACACCTGTCCGACCAACGTGTTCGAGATCAAAGACGGCAAAGCTGAGCCCGTAAATATGGATGAGTGCCTGGGCTGTGAGAGCTGCGTCGAGGTATGCCCCGCGAGCGCCATAACCGTGAAAGAAACGTAATATTTCCAGCAAACCCGCAGAGGAGTATCTCTGGATAAGAAACCCCAGGATAAGCGATGGAAGGCGTTCAAACCTTTCATCGCTTATTTATTTCGGGGAAATCTCCGGCCATAAACCATCAGATTATGGACGAAAATTCTTTTCGACAGACCCTGGAGAAAGTTGCCCAGACTTCTTTCCTTAGCGGAAATTCTATCCAGGTTTTAAAGGATGGCGTTTCCGCTTTTGAAGTCGTGTTCCGGGCAATAGATGCGGCCGAGCGGATGGCCTGCCTGGAGTTTTACATTTTCCGGGATGACCAAACAGGCTGGGAGTTGGCCGAGTTGCTGGCCCGGAAGAGGCGGGAGGGGGTCCGGATTTATTTGATCTACGATCATTTTGGCTCTCTTTCCACGACGGATCGTTTCTGGAGATTCCTGAAGACTGCGGGAGTGGAGATTCGCCCCTTTCATCCTCCCCGCTTAATGAATCCCAACATGTATTTCCACCGGAACCACCGCAAGCTGGTTGTTGTGGACGGGCGGGTGGCTTTCACGGGAGGGCTGAATGTCGGGGACGAATATCATGGGTTCAGGAAGAAAAAAGTGGGGGGTTGGAGAGATACGGGCGTGATGGTTCAGGGTCCCGCAGCCGCCTTTATGTTAAAAAAATTCCTGGAAAGCTGGAAAGAATGCGGCGGGGCCAGAATCCATGATCTGCCTGCAGGCGCAGGACGGAATCAAGAACAAGATAAAGCCGTGCTTCCTTTGTTCTCTTCATCCAGGAAGAGCATACGCTCCCTTAGGCAGTTGCTCCAGTTTAGCGTCCATGCCGCTAAGAAGTCTGTTCACCTCACCATGGCTTATTTCATTCCTAGCTGGAAGTTCCTTAAGGTTCTTTTAAAGGCCGCCCGCAGGGGCGTGGACGTGAAGATCATCTTGCCCGGCCAGACTGACTTGCGCATAGTTGCCTACGTGAGCCGGACTTACTATAAAACCCTGCTGCGGGAAGGAGCGCAGATTTATCATTACCAGCCCCGGGTGCTTCACGCCAAGACCCTGGTTTTTGACGGGATATGGAATATTGTGGGTTCGGCCAACCTGGATGCCCGCTCCCTCAATTACAATTATGAATGCGGCGTTGGGATATTGGACCGGGAGCTCGGCAATGAAATGGAAGAAATGTTCTGTCAGGACCTTAAGGATTCCACCCCCATAACCGAAGAGGATCAATCCCGCTGGCCTCTCCATGAAAGAGCCCTGGGAACTTTTTTCTCCTGGTTCCGGTCCTATCTGTAAAAAATTTGTTTTGATAAACCGAAGTTATGCGCGAATTTCTAAAAACATCGGTAGGCCCAGCCCCACCTGAGGTGGAACCTGCGGCGGGATTAGCCTACGAGCAATGCATTTAAGGGTAAATCCGTTGTTCTCATAAATACCGCAACCTAAAGATTGCAGAGGCTGTCCAGGCATTTTTCGGGATAAATGAAGGAGGATATTCCATGGGAAAAAGCAGAGTGTCCATCGTAAAAACCAATCCCCAACCGGATTTTACAAGCATCCGCCAGGCGGTGGAAAAGGCTATTCACCTCATCGGGGGAATTGCAG
>Ga0194113_10000385_pt1 | contig 56658 bp, 41 predicted proteins | sample TA2MahC200mmetaG_FD_146193 | JGI IMG/M metagenome (GOLD analysis project Ga0194113, IMG submission 146193) | Freshwater microbial communities from Lake Tanganyika, Tanzania - TA2015017 Mahale Deep Cast 200m | ecosystem: Environmental > Aquatic > Freshwater > Lake | place: Tanzania: Lake...
CGGCATGGACGACCTTCTTCCGCGCCTCCTACCGCGAGGCGGGTGAATCTCCGCTCCCGCGCAGCGTGACGGCCGCGGGGCGGGCGCCAAAGTAGTCCTCACGCTCCGCGTGAGGACGTCTCCGCAATCCGGAGTGTCATCACGCGGAGCGTGATGACTACTATGCAGGACCGCTGCCGGTCTTGCGCAGGCTGACGGCCGGTAGTCCTCACGCTCCGCGTGAGGACATCTCCGCAATCCGCATTATCCTCAGGCGGAGCGTGATGACTACCATGCGGGGCCACTGCCTCCCGCGAGAACCGAGCCTGCACAGCGAGAAACGGCGCACGGACCCGGAATTTGTTTCTAAGCGGCACAAAATAGCAGGTCGCCAGAGGACGCATCTCCGGTTCGTTGACCTGACCATGCCGGCGCCTCTCGGAATCTGCATGGCCAACCGGATCCATCGAACGGCCGGTCCGGCCGAAAGGGAAGCCCGCTCGGGCGTCCTTGTCGGGACTGCGCCGGACCGGGAATGTGCCCTTCGCCGGAGGGAATTTTATTGTTGATCTGGATCAGCCGTTATGCGACCGTTTCACGCCCTTCAAAGGGTTCATGCGGATCGCTCCGCGGAGGCGTGTGATATGAAGAGCTTGTCCGTCCGTGTTTCGGGTGCCGTCATGTCCGTCCTTCTGATCCTCGGGGCTTCGGCATCCCGTGCCGCAACGCTCTACTGGGACGGGAACGGCCTCGCGAGCAACAACTGGGCGACGCTCGCCGGCTGGGACACGCAGGCCGACGGCACGGGCGGCAATCCCGGCGCCGCGCCGGGCATCAACGATATCGCCTTTTTCAACGTCTCGTCGCTCAACAGCGCCATCGTCGCCGCGCTTTCAGGCAACGTGACGATCAGCGGTCTCGTGTTCAACAGCACGGGGACGACCGCGATCCGGACCGACGTCGCCAATCGGCGCATCTTTCTTGGCGAGGGCGGGATCCTCGTCAACGCCGGCGCCGGAGCCGTCACCTTCGGCATAACGACCGACGGCTACCGGGTGCCGCTGAGCCTGCGCGCGCAGACGATCGGCAGCACGCAGAGCTGGGTGAACAACTCGGCGAATCTGTTCTCCCTGAACGCCAACAACACCGTCATCTCGACCAACACGCTCGGCGCATGGGTCTTCGGCGGGTCCGGCAACATCACCATGGGCGGCGTCATCTCGGGCAGCGGGACCAACCTCATCAAGACCGGCGCCGGCACGCTGACGCTGTCCGCCGCGAACACCTATGCCGGCACGACCGGACGTTTCACGATCGCGGAAGGCCGTGTCCGCGTCGGCAACAACGCCGCGTTCAGCACGGGCGTTCTTGCGCTGAACGGCGGCGCCCTGTCGTCCGACAGCGCCACAGCCCGCGTCCTTGCGAACACCAACATCTTCGGCGGCAACGTCACCCTCGGCCATGCGACCGATTCCGGGCAGCTGACGTTGTCGGGCCCCGGCATCCTGACGGGCACGCGGACGCTGACGGTGGACAGCGCCGTCGTATACGGCGGGGTCATCGGCGACGGCGGCGGCGGCTTCGGACTGACGAAGGCCGGCGCGGGCACGCTGTCGCTGCTGGGCGCCAACACCCATGCCGGCACGGTCATCCAGGGCGGCACGCTGGGCGTGACGAACGACCTGGCGCTGGGCGCGATCGGGACGGCGCTGACGTTCGACGGCGGGGCGCTGCAGCCGGGCGTGGCGATGACGCGCATCGACCGCGCGATCGTCCTGACCGGCGCGGGGACGCTGATCGGCTCGGCCGGGTTCACGCGGTCGATCACCGGGGCCGTCTCGGGCGCGGGCACGCTGACGTTCACCGGCGGCGGCACGAACATCCTGTCGGGCCACAGCCCGAGCCTCAGCGGCGGCTTCGCGGTCAACGCCGGCCGGCTCGTGGTGACGGGCGCGTCGCCCGCAGGCACTCCGACCACCGACCCGCTGGGCACGGGCACCGTCACCCTCAACGGCGGCGCGCTCGCCATCCTGGACAACGGCGACGGATTGGGGGCCGCACAAACCCTCACCTACGACAACGACATCGTGCTCAGCACGTCCAGCACCATCCTGGTCGACCGCGTCAGCGGCTCCGGAACGGACAAGACGATCCGGATGGATCAGCTGACCATGAACGCGCCGAGCGTGCTCTTCACCAACCGGAACGCCTACGTCGTCTTCTTCGGCGGCAGCGGCGGCGCGTCGGTCATCAATACCAACGTGACGTTCGACGTTGCATCGGGCACCGTCCAGATCGGGACGAACAACAGCACCACGGCCATCGGCCAGGCCCTCACCGACGGCGCCGGCTCCTTCGGCCTGACCAAGATCGGCGGCGGCACCCTCCAGCTCGGCGGCACGCACATCGACGGCGTCCTGACCGCCAACGCCGGCACCCTGCAGCTCAACGCGACGAACAACGTCCTTCCGGGCGGCATCGTCCTCAACGCCGGCACGCTGCTGGTCAACGCGCAGGACGGCGTCCTCGGAGCGCCGGGTTCGCCCGACGTGATCGTCAACGGGGGCACCGTCGACATCCGGACCAGCTCCGGCATGCGCAGCGTGGGGCTCGACGTCGTCAGCAACGCGACGCTTGCCCTGCGCAACAACAACTCGACGATCTTCACCAGCGAGAGCGTCGTCATCGAGCCGACCGCGACGGCCTTCACGTTGAATGTGAACCGGGCCGGCGGGTCGAACACGGACCGGACGATGACCCTGAACGGTCCCGTGACGACCGCGGGGCCGCTGACGTTCAACGTGACGGGCGGCAACGGCTTCATCGCGGCGATCTCCGGTGCGGTCGCCTCGGTCACCCTCGGGGGCGATATCGTCTTCAGTCCGAGCAGCGCGCCCCTGATCGTCTCCCCGGGAATCACGGATGGCGGCAGCGGGTACGCGCTGACGAAGAGCGGAACCGGGCTGCTGACCCTCAACGGCACCAACTCGTATTCCGGTGCGACGAGAATCCTGGACGGCACGCTGGCGCTCGGCGCGGGCGGATCGATCTCCAACTCGCCGTCGATCTCCATCGCGGCCGGGAAGCTCTTCGACGTCTCCGCGGTCACCGGCGGATGGACGCAGTGGGTGAACCAGACCGTGTCGGGCCCCGGCAGCATCCGCGGCGACGCAACGGTCCTCCGCGGCCGGATCGAGCCGGGCGCCTCGCCGGGCACGCTGACCTACAGCAACAACCTGGTCCTCGTCGACGCCAACGTGCAGTTCGAGCTGGCCGGTGTCGGCACCGTCGGCGGCGGCGTGAACGACCTGGTCGACGTGAAGGGGAACCTCACGCTGACGGGTGTCAGCACCAACGTCATCGTGCCGTGGGAAGGTGCGCTGGCGTCGAGCTACACGCTCTTCACCTACGGCGGGACGCTGACCGGCGGGGCCGGGAACCTCGTCGGCGAGGCGCGCGGCGTCCGGCCGGGCTACACCTTCACCTTCGACACCAGCACGGGGACCTCGATCGTCATGAACGTCGCCGGGTCGTCGTCGCCGCTGAACCTGACCTGGGCGGCGGGCAGCGGCGCGTGGGATGTCGCCACGACGGCCAGCTGGGCCGGCGGGGAGAAGTTCTACCAGCTGGATTCCGTCACCTTCGACAACTCCGGCGCGACCGCCGGGGTCACGAACGCCGTGGTGGTCGACACCCAGGTCGCGCCCGGCGGGATGACCGTCGGTTCGGACCGCGACTATGCGATCTCCGGCGGCAGTATCGGCGGTACCGGCAGTCTGACCAAGGCTGGCACGGGGCTGCTCATCCTCGGCACGAGCAACACCTTCAGCGGGGCGACGGCGATCCTCGACGGACGCGTGGTGCTGGCCAACGCTTCTGCCCTGAAGAACAGCGCCGTCAGCAACGCGGTCGCCAATGGATTGGGCTTCCGTGGGTTCCAGAGTATCGTCCTGCGGGGCCTGTCCGGCGCGGGTGACATCCCGCTGACCAACGAGGCGGCGCAGGGCGTTGCGATGACGGTCGGCGGCGACGGCGCGAGCACGACGTTCGGCGGCGCGCTGAACGACCAGGGCCTCGGCGGGTCGTTCACCAAGGTCGGGGCGGGCACGCTGACGCTGACCGGCGCCCTGAACGTCGCGCAGGGCTTCACCAACTACGCCGGGACGGTCGTCTTCGGCGCGACGGGGACGAACTCCGTCGGGTCGGACTTCCGGGTCGGCTTCGGCGCCGGCTCGTCGGGCACGATCGTGCAGAACGCCGGAACCGTGATCGCAAGCGGCGGCAACGGCCTGCTGCTCGGCAACGTCACCGACTCCGGCGCAAGCGGAACGTACATCATGAACGGCGGCGCCCTGGTCGCGACGCCGACGGCGGCCAGCCGCGGCATTCTCGTGGGCGTCAACAACGTCACGACAGGGACCTTCCATCTCGTGGACGGCATCGTGACCGGCAAGATCCTCCAGGTGTCGAGGTCCGATGGCACGGCGCCGCGGTCGGTGGGCTACTACTACCAGTCCGGCGGCACGGCCGGCTTCGCCAACGTGACGGTGGCCGGCGGCGGCGCGGTCAACAGTTCCAACAACTATGCACTGCTGGCGATCAGCAACGGAACGTTCAGGTCGACCGCCTTCGGCGGGCTGGCCAGCGGCAACGACAGCACCGGTCTCGTCCACTTCGGCCAGGGCGCGCGGGTGACGCTGCCCGCCTTCCCGACGGTGCGCGGGACGAACTCCTACTCGGAGATCACCTTCGACGGCGGCACGCTCTCGCCCATCGCGTCGAGCGCCGCCTACATGCAGAACCTGACCCGCGCCTACCTCACGGCGAACGGCGGGACGTTCGACGTCGGGGCGGGACTGGCCATCACCATCACCCAGGCGTTCGAGAACGCGGGGGTCGACGCCGGCACGCTGCGGAAGGCGGGCATCGGCACGCTGATGCTGGCCGGGGCCAACACGTTCAGCGGCGGCGCGACGGTCTCCAACGGCGTCCTCTCGTTCGCCAGGCCGTCGGCGATGCCGGCGGGCGGGACGGTGACGGGCCTGGCCGGCGCGGCCGTCGGCCTCGGCGTCGGCGGCGCGGGCTTCTACGCCTCGGCCGATGTCGACTCCCTGTGGGCCGGCACGATGGCGGGCGTGACGCTGGAGGCCGGCGCGCTCGTCGGCATCGACACGTCCGCGGGCGACTTCGCCTACGGGACCGCGCAGTCCACCCGCGGCCTCGCGAAGACGGGCGCCGGCACCCTGATCCTGACGGGCGCCAACACGTTCAACGGGGGCATCGTCCTCTACGAGGGCACGCTCAACGTCTCGAACGACACGGTCATGGGCGCCTCCGGCAGCGGCCTGACCTTCCGCGGCGGCACCCTCAAGACCAGCGGCGACATGACCTTCGACAACCGCGGCGTCACCCTGGATACCTTCGGCGTGTTCAGCCCCGATGCGGCGAAGACGCTGACGATCACCAATCCGGTCGTCGGCGCGGGCGCGCTGGTCAAGACCGGCGACGGCCGGCTGGTTCTCGCCGGTGCGAGCACCTACTCCGGCGGGACGACCAGCGCGGCGGGCGTCCTTGCGCTGGGCGGCAACAACGTGCTCGGCAACGGCGCGTTGGTCCTTGCAGGCGGAACGGTCGCGGCGGACGGCGTTGCAGCCCGCGTGCTGACGAACGCGATCAGCATCACGACCGCGTCCGGCCTGGGTGACGCCGTCAACAACGGCGTCCTGACCCTGTCCGGGCCGGTCGATCTGACGGCGGGTACGCGGTCGGTCACCAACTTCAGCGCCGTGATCCTGTCGGGCGTTTCGACCAATGGCCAGATCAGCAAGTACGGTCCCGGCACCCTGACGCTGCAGGGAGGGGTCCATGTGTGGGCCGGTGGCGATTCGAGCATGTTCGACGGCACCGTCATCCTCAATGGAGCCGCTGTGACCAACGCGGCAACCATCTTCCGCCCGAGCGCCAACCTGCCGGGCGGTCAGGCGCGCTTCGTGATCACCAACGGCGCGTCCATCGTGATGACGGAACTCAATAATAATCTGCGGGCTGGCTACCAGAGCGGCGACGGTACCCAGACGAATATCATCGACATCGCGGGGACGGTCCGGATACCGAATGCCAGCGCGTCGCACGGGCGCCTGATGCTCGGTTCGCAGTCGGCACTGGGGGTCGCCAACCTGCTGGCCGGCGGCGATCTTCAGGTCCGGTACGTGATGGCAGGGGACCAGGCGATCAACGGACAGAGCGTCCTCAACCTCGACGGCGGCGTCCTGCGTCCGCGGGCGAACGAGGCGAACTTCATCCGGAGCATCACCGCGGCGAATGTGATGTCCGGCGGCGCCTTCATCGACACGTCGGGCTTTGATATCACGATCCTCCAGCCGCTGGTGAACGGCGGTGGCGGCGGCGGGCTGACGAAGTTTGGTGAGGGCGTGCTGACGCTGGGCGGCACGAACACCTACGCGGGCAACACCCTGATCGCCGCCGGCGCGCTGTCGATCACGTCCACCAACGCACTGCCGGGGCTCTTCTCCGCGGGCGGCTACGCCGTGTCCAACGGGGTCGTCCTGGCCGTCGGCAACGTGGTGACCGAGACCGAGGTCGCCGCGATGCTTGGCACCGGCAACTTCCTGGCCGGATCGCTCATCGGCTTCGACACGTCGGACGGAACGCGCACGCTGGCCGATTCGGTCGCGGACACGGTGAACGGCGCCCTGGGCCTGGCCAAGGTCGGCCCCGGCACGCTGGTGATCACCAACGCGAACACGTACACGGGCGGAACCCGGATCTACGCCGGCGGTACGCTGCAGGTCGGCAACGGCGGGACGACGGGCGCGCTCGGGACGGGCGGCGTGATCAACAACGGCGTGCTTGCGTTCAACCGGTCCGATGCGGCCGCGGCTCTCGGCAGCACCGTCAGCGGCCCGGGCGCCCTGGTGCAGGCGGGCTCGGGCACGCTGACCATCAACGCGGCCCAGCTCTACACCGGCAGCACGACGGTGCGGCAGGGCGTGGTCACCCTCGGCTTGACCGACGCGCTGCCGACGGCCACGGCGCTGGTGCTCGGCGACGGGGCCACCGCCGGCACGCTCGACCTCGGCGTCTCCGACCAGACCCTCGGCACGCTGGGTGTCTCCAGCACGGGCGGCGCCGTCACCAACCGGCTCGTCATCGGCGCGGGCCGCACGCTGACGGTCAACGGCAACGTCGCGGTCGGCGCGAACGTCGACAACTCCAGCGCCAACCTCACCGCCACCGGCGGCGGGACGCTGGTCGTGGCCACCAACGGCGGCACGTTCCGCACGAGCCTGGTCACCGCCGGGACCGACAAGAGCGGACAGACGATGGTCGACTTCTCCGGCCTCGGCGCGTTCCTGATGGATCTCGGGACCGGCGCCATGACGGTTTCCGCCGTCGGTGACAACAACGCCAACGACCGGAGCACCGTGATCCTGTCGGCGTCCAATGCGCTCCGGGCGGCCACGATCACGGTTGGCGGAAGCAACATCGGCGCGATCAACCAGCTCCGGCTCGGGTCGGGCACCAACATCCTGTACACGGACAGCCTGAGCCTCGGCACGTTCGGCCGCGACAGCGGGCAGGTGCTTTTCGACGGCGCGACCGGCGGCCTGCGGCTGCGTGATTCCAGCGGCGCGGGCCGGGTCAACGTTGCGATCGGCACGAACAACAACGGCACGGGCTACACGGCGGCGAACACCTTCGACGTCACCGGGCACGAGGCCGATCTCTTGATCGGTTCCCTGCGAATGGGCCAGAATGCGTCCCGCAGCGGGGCATGGTCGACCACGTTCGCCTTCGATCAGGGCGTCCTCGATGTCACCAGCGTCGAAATGGCCATCGCCTGCAAGGCCGGCACGGTCGGCAATTCGCGCCTGAACATCGGCGGCGGCATCGTGAACCTCGGGTCCGTCTCCCTGTCGTCCAGTACGGCCACGGGCACGCTGGCCATCACGGGCGGGACGGTGACCCTGGCCGGCAACATCGTGAAGCAGGCGGGAGGCCGGGGCGTCCTCCTGCTCAACGGCGGCACGCTGGAGATGCAGGGCAACGCGATCGGAAGCGCGGCGGCGCCGATCGACGTCGTGGGCCTCTATTCCGGCACGCTGCGCAACGTGGCCGAGATCAACGGCGGCGCCGCGCTGACGAAGACGACGGGCGGCACGCTGACGATCGAGGGTGCGAACGCGTACACCGGCGGACTGACCGTGGCGGCGGGCACGCTGAAGTACAACGGAACATACACCGGCGGCGGGCTGATCACCGTGCAGGGCACGGCGACGCTGATGGGCACCGGCACGGTGGCGGGCGTCACCGTGGCGTCCGGCGGCACGATCAAGCCGGGCAACAGCGCCGGCGCGCTGACGACGGCGGCCCTGACGCTGGACGGCGGGGCGCTCCTGGAATTCGAGCTGGGGACGTCCAGCGACCTGATCCTCGCCGGCGCGACCCTCCTCGGCGGGGTCGACTTCGACAACTTCACGTTCCTGCCGGGCGTCGGCTTCGGGCCGGGCGTCTATACGCTGGTCAACGCGACGAGCATCTCCGGTCTCGGCTCGGGCACGACCGGGACGGTCGGCTCGTACGACGCGACCCTGTCGATCGACGGCGACGCCCAGGACCTGGTGCTGACGGTCGTCCCCGAGCCCGGCACGCTGGGCATGCTCGGCGTCCTCGGCGTGGCGGGCTGGCTGCTGCGTCGCCGGCGCGCCGCGTAGCCGCGGGCGGGGAGGGAAAAGGAAAACCGCCGCCGGTTGCCCGGCGGCGGTTTTCCTTTTCGCTCCGTGGAGCCGGCTAGTACCGGGGACCGCGGCCACCGCCGCCGAATCCGCCGCCACCACCCCCGAATCCACCCTCGCGGCGGGGCGGGCGATCCTCCCGCGGACGCGCCTCGTTCACCTTGACCGGACGGCCCTTGATCGGGCTGTCGTTGAGGGCCTGGATGGCCTTCGTCGCCTCGTCGGCGTTCGGCATCTCCACGAAGCCGAATCCGCGAGACTTCCCGGTCATGCGGTCGATGATCACGTTTGCCGACGTGACCTGCCCGAACGCGGCAAACGCCGCGCGGAGATCCTCATCCGCCACCTGGTAGGAGAGGTTTCCCACGAATATGTTCATTCCGTCCTGCTTTCCTGCTGGCCGCCCGGTCCCGCCCTGTCCGGCTTCCTCACCCCGGGGCCCGCGGCCGGGACCCTCGAGGTGACCAATGGGGGGGATTCTATACCCGATGCGAAAGGGGCGCGACAAGCGAAAAGGCGACTCCGAATGACCCCCCGAAAGGGGGGAGCGGAAGGCGCAAGGCGGGATGATGCCGGGCATTACGCCGCAGCTGTCACACGTGAGCGCAACGGGACAATCGTGACAGCCTGCCTGGGGCGCATCTCCGGTCCTGCGCAGGGCTGACGGCCGGATGTGGGCGCCAACGTCTCCGCAAGCCGGATGGTCATCACGCGGAGCGTGATGACTACTATGCGGAGCCGCCTCCGATTGTGCGCAGAGCGACAGCCGGTGGTCCTCACGCTCCGCGTGAGGACATCTCCGAAATCCGGGTGGTCATCACGCGGAGCGTGATGACTACACTGCGGAGCCGCCGCCGATCCTGCGCGGGCTGACGGCCGGCGGGCGCATCTCCGGTCCTGCGCAGCGATGACGAAGACGCCCGCCTGCCTGTCCTTTCCCGGTTTGTGCTGGCGGTCGCATGTGCTCCGTGGTATAGGTCTGTCAACTCAACGGCATCGGGCCGGGATGGAGTCTCCTCCGCGCCCGTGCAATTCGGACAACGACAGAGAAAGGGATGCCTCATGGGATTCAAGATCCCCGGACCTAAGGGTGCTGCGCTCGGAGAATTCAAGCCGCAGTGTGAAGCCTGGGTGGATGCGTTCATGGCTGGCGATCAATTCAAGGCCGAACAGGTCCGCAAGGCCATTGAATCGCAGCCGAAGTCGAAGGAAAAGGAGATCGCCCTGGCGTATCTCGACAAGAAGGCCAAGGTCGGCGTGCAATCGCGCGCCGCGGCCCAGGCGCCCGCGAAGAAGACCCCGATCGACACGATGAGGCTGGCCATCAACCTCCTGGTACTCAGCCGCAAGCCGTTTGCCGAGGCGCTGCTGGAAGCCGTCCAGTCCGACAAGATCACCGAGGCGATGCTGCAGGAGATCAAGATGGTCTGCGACTCCGCCATCGTCGCCGTCAAGCGGCACTCCGAGTTCCGCGACATCTTCCGGGTGCCCGACTCGATCAAGTAGGGCGGCGTCCCGCCCGGGAGCGCGGCCGGTGAGGGCGATCCGCGCGGACATCACCACGCTCGACGTCGACGCCATCGTCAACGCGGCGAACGTCACGCTGCTCGGCGGGGGCGGGGTGGATGGAGCCGTCCACCGCGCCGCCGGACCCGGGCTCCTGCTCGAATGCATGGGCCTCGGCGGTTGCCGGACGGGCGACGCGAAGATCACCCGCGGACACCATCTGCGCGCGCGCCACGTCGTCCACGCCGTCGGCCCCGTCTGGCGCGGCGGCTCGCGCGGCGAGGCGGACCTCCTGGCCGGGTGCTACCGCCGCGCGATCGAACTCGCGCACGAGCGCGGCCTGCGCTCGATCGCCTTCCCCTGCATCAGCACCGGGATCTACGGATACCCGGTCGCCGCCGCCGCGGAGATCGCCGTGAGGACCGTCCGCGAAGCCCTCTCCCGCCTCGGCGCCGGCATCGACGTCACCTTCTGCTGCTTCTCCCCGGGCGATCTCGCGGTCTACGAAGCGTTGCTCGCGGTGCCCGCCGCGCCGTAGGCCGCGCCCCGGGCGGTCAGGGCAGGCGCATCTTGTTCCTGTCGAAACCGGGCCGTGCGCGCGGGATCCCCAGGATTCCCCTTCCATCGCCGGGAAAGGGAGATCCCAGCCGAACGATCCTTGAATCAAGGCGAAGGCGATGCCGCGACGCACCCCCGCGACCGCAAGCGCTCCAGCGTCCACCAGCCACTCCGCGCCCCGCCGACCGAAAGGTGCCACGACCTCGAGCAAGATGCGTCCGCCCTGCCCGGGCGGTCGGTGACGCTGGCGCGGGCGCTCCGCAGCGGGTAGGATCGGGGCGCACGCCGGGCGTCGGGTCCGGCGCGCGGAGGATGGGACCGTGCAGATCTTCGCACATCGCGGAAGCTCGGCCCGGGCGCCGGAGAACACGCTGGCGGCCCTGCGCCTCGCCATCGCCGACGGGGCGGACGGGGCGGAGATCGATGTCCAGGTGACGCGCGACAACGAGGTGGTCCTCGTCCACGATGCGGACCTCCTCCGGACCACCGGCGATCCCCGCCCCGCCTGCGGCTGCTCCGCCGAGGCGATCGCGGCGCTCGACGCGGGCTCCTGGTTCGGTCCGGCGTTCAAGGGCGAGCGGATCCCGACGCTGACCGAGGCCCTCGAGGCCGCCGGCGACCGGCTCCGCCTCAACATCGAACTGAAACCCGCACCGGGCCGCCTGGACCTGGGCGACCGCGTCGCCGCGATCCTGAAGGAGGCCGGCGCGACCGGACGCTGCATCGTGTCCTCCTTCGACGCCGCCGTCCTGCAGCGGTTCCGCGACGTGTGCCCGACCGTCCCCGCCGGCCGCATCCTCGCCGGCGACTCCGCGGGACTGGACCCGACGGACGCCGGCTTCGTCAGCGTGGAGCACACCGCGATCGACGCCGCGCTCGTGAAGGCGGCCGCCGCGCGCGGCATCGGGGTCCATGCGTGGACCGTGAACGATCCCCGCCGCGCCCTGGTCCTGGCGTCCTTCGGCGTCGCGTGCGTCATGACCGACGACCCGGCCGCGCTGCGCGCGGGCATGGCGAAGGGCCGGCCATGACGTCCCGGGAACGCATCCTCGCCGCGATCGAACGCCGCGAGCCCGACCGGGTGCCGGTCGACCTCGGGGCGACGCCCAGCTCCGGCATTTCCGCCATCGCCTACGGCCGGCTCAAGCGGCACCTCGGCATGGCCGGCGGCGCGACCCGCGTCTACGACGTCGTGCAGCAGCTCGCGCAGCCCGAGGAGGACGTCCTCGACCGTTTCCGCGTCGACGCCGTGGACGTCGGCCGCGCCTTCACCACGGACGGGGCCGGCTGGCGGGGCATGACGCTGGGGGACGGGCAGCCCGCGCAGTACCCGGCGTGGTTCCACCCCGTCGCCGAGCCCGACGGGTCCTGGTCGGCCCGCGCGCCGGACGGCGTCGAGATCGCCCGCATGCCCCAGGGCGCCGCCTTCTTCGACCAGACCTGCTTTCCGTGGGTCGACGGCTACCCCGACGACCTGCGCGCCGCGCTGCCGGACGCGATGGGCCGCGTGCTCTGGGCGGCGCTCGTCCACAGCCCGTGGGACCGCGCCGGCGAGCCGGACTTCTGGACACAGCTGCGCGAGCGCGCCCTCGCGCTGCGCGCCCGGACCGACCGGGCGCTGATGATCGTCTGCGGCTGCAACCTGTTCGAGTGGGGCACGTTTCTCCGGCGGATCGACAATTTCCTCGCCGACCTCTACCTCGACCCCGCGCGCGTCGAAGCCCTGCTGGACGCGCTCATGGAGCGCCACCTCGCCGCGCTGGGGAAGGTCTGCGGAGCCGTCGGCGACGTCTGTGACATCCTCCGCTTCGGCGACGACCTCGGCATGGACGGCGGTCCCTTCATGCCCCCGGACCTCTACCGGTCGCTGTTCCTGCCGCGGCACGCGAAGCTGTGCGCCTTCGTCCACGGCCACAGCCGCATGCGGACGTTCCTGCACTCGTGCGGATCCATCCGCGAGCTTCTGCCGTCCCTGATCGAGGCCGGCTACGACGTGATCAACCCCGTGCAGACCAACTGCCGCGGCATGGACCCCGCGGAGCTGAAGCGGGAGTTCGGCCGCGACATCTGCTTCTGGGGCGGCGGCTGCGACACCCGGCACGTGCTGAACCGCGAGACGCCCGCCGGGGTCCGCCGCCACGTGCTCGACCGGATGGCCATCCTCGCCCCCGGCGGCGGCTTCGTCTTCAACACCGTCCACAACATCCTGCCCGACGTGCCGCCGGAGAACGTCGTGGCGCTCTTCGACGCCGTCGTCGAGTACAACCGGGCCGGAGCCTGAGACACCGATGAAGATCCGCGAATCCCTGAAGCCGTCCGATCTCGCCGCCGCCGCCGGCCGCTTCTGGCGCCTCTCCGGGGAGAAGATCCTGCGCATCGCCCGCCGGTACGACCCCGCCGCCGGCGCGCCGGTGTTCACCGTGCGCGGTCTCTACACCGCGCGCGGCTGGACCGACTGGACGCGCGGCTTCCAGCACGGCTCCGCGCTGCTGCAGTTCGAGGCCACCGGCGACGCGGCGTTCCTCGACCTCGGCCGCGACGGCACGTTCGCGCAGATGGACGGCCACGTCACGCACTTCGGCGTCCACGACCACGGCTTCAACTGCGTCAGCACCCACGGCGCCCTGTGGCGCATGATGAACGCCGGCCGCATTCCGGAGGACGCGGCGGAGCGGCGGCATCTCGAACTCGCGCTGAAGGCCTCCGGCTGCGTCCAGGCGCGCCGCTGGACCGACCTGGGCGGCGGCGCGGGGTTCGTCCACTCGTTCAACGGGCCGCACTCGCTCTTCGCCGACACGATCCGCTCGATGCGGTCGCTGGCGCTGGCCCACCGTCTCGGCGCGGCCTTCCACGGCGAGCAGGACCGGCGCGAATCGCTCCTCGTGCGCCTCGTCGCCCACCTGCGCGCGACGGCGGAGTTCGCCGTCTACCACGGCGCCGGCCGCGACGCGTACGACGTGTCCGGCCGCGTCGCCCACGAGAGCCTGTTCAACCCCGTCAACGGGTCCTACCGCTGCCCCGGCACGCAGCAGGGCTGGTCGCCGTTCACCACGTGGACGCGCGGGCTGGCGTGGGTGATCCTGGGCTTTGCGGAGCAGCTGGAGTTCCTGGCGACGCTCGACCCCGCCGAACTCGAGCCCTGCGGCGGGGCCGCGGCGGTCGACGCGATGGCTCTGCGCGCCGCGCGCGCGACGGCGGACTTCTACATCGCGAACACCGCGGCGGACGGCATCCCGCCGTGGGACACCGGCGCCCCGGCCCTCGCCGGGCTCGGCGACTGGCGGGCGCGCGCGTCCGAGCCGCTCAACGACGGCGAGCCCTTCGACAGTTCCGCCGCCGCGATCGCCGCGCAGGGGCTGATGCGGCTCGGGCGCGTGCTGGCCGCGCGCGGGGAGGGCGCCGCGGGCGCGCGCTACATGGCGGCCGGGCTCACGGTTCTCGATACGCTGCTGCGGTCCCCGTACCTGTCCGAGGCCCCCGCGCACGAGGGGCTGATCCTGCACGCCGTCTACCACCGGCCGAACGGATGGGACCACGTCCCCGAAGGGCGGCGCATCCCGTGCGGCGAGTCGGGCCTCTGGGGCGACTACCACGCCCGCGAGGCCGTCCTGCTTGCGCAGCGCATCGCCGGGGGCGGAGACCTTGTGTTCTTCCGGTGACTCGGGAGGTTCCAGGTGTCAGCGAACGCCGAGCACCGATCACCCACCATCGAACGGCGGATGTGGAGCGGACGACGGGACAGCGGCCGCCAACGTGAGACTGGAAACCTGGAACTCGAAACTCCTCCTCCCGGCACCCGACACCTGAAACCTCCGGAGTCCCCATGATCATCGCCGATCTCGCCGCCATCGCCGGCCGCACCTATCCCGCCCGCCGCCGCACGCAGAACCTCGCGGGCGGGCTCTCGCCGATCCAGCCCGGCAACTTCGCCATGGGCCATGTGACCCTCGAACCCGACGGCGGGCAGGTGCCGTGGCACAACCAGGCGCAGGAGGAACTCTACTTCGTCATCGAGGGCGACGGGGAGATGTGCCTCGGCGGGGAGCGGCGCGAGCTGCACACGGGGCAGGCGGTCTACATCCCGCCGGGGGTGTTCCACCAGATCACCAACATCGGAAGCCGGCCGCTGCGGATGATCTACGTCTACGCGCCCGGCGGGGACGTCGCCCACTGGCGGCAGGAACTCGACGGCACCCTCCCGCGCGCCGGCCGCGAGGCGCCGCCGCTGCCGGAGGGCGCGCGGGGGCAGGGGGGGTGAGGCGATCTCGTTGGAGGGATCTGGAGGGCCCGCCTACGTGCGGGCCGGAGGTCGAATGAAGACCGAACGATACCCGGTGCGTCACCATCCAACCCACCATCCGCCCGTTGAGAAGTTCAACGAGCCGGTCGTTGTTCAGGTCAACGTGTGCACAAAGGACCGGTGCCCGCTCTTGGCGTGTGACGAACTGCATGCCCTCTGCGCCAAGGAATGGGCGCGGGCGGACTTCTGGCGCGTCGGCGATTACGTCATCATGCCGGACCATATTCATCTATTCTGCTCGCCCGGCAAAGTGCCCATACCCAGCCTTCGCCAATGGGTGGAGTACTGGAAGAGCCGGATCGCCATGCATTGGCCACCGGATCGCCCGTCTGCGGGTATCGTGGGAACGGCCGACACGGAGGTCGGCCCTCCAGGTGCAGGGGATGGAGGGCCCGCCTCCGTGCGGGCCGTGGAGAGAGCCCATGAGAAGCTGTGGCAGCGGGACTTCTGGGATACTCAGATGCGGAATCGCCGGCACTACGACGAGAAGCTGGCCTATGTGCGAATGAACCCAGTGCGAAAGGGACTGTGCCGGACGCCGGAGGCATGGCCATACCGCGGGGCTGTCTTTCCCATCAAGTGGAGATAGGGTGGCATGCGGCCGACACGACCAGGTACCGGACAGGAAGGACCCGCCTCCGTTCGCGACGGTTGTGTTGGTCCCGTGAAGCCATCGTCCGCGGTAGCCCGTGGAACGCCGATCTGCTAGAAGAGCCGTGATGGAGAGAGCAACCATGAATACGAAGTCCGGCAGCACCCTCGGCATCATCCTCAACGGCGTGACCGGCCGCATGGGGACGAACCAGCATCTCCTGCGGTCGCTGGTCGCGATCCAGCGCCAGGGCGGCGTGCGCACGCCCGACGGCGGCGCGATCCTGCCGCGGCTGATCCTGGTCGGACGCAACGAGGCGAAGCTCGAGGCGCTCGCGGCGCAGGCGGGCAACGTGCCGTGGACCACCGACCTCGACGCCGCGCTGGAGGACCCGGTCTACACGGTCTACTTCGATGCCCAGACGACGGACCGCCGGGTCGACGCCGTCCGCCGCGCGATCGCCGCAGGGAAGCACATCTACTGCGAGAAGCCGACGGCCCTCACCTCCGCCGAGGCGCTCGACCTCTGGCGACGAGCCGAGGCGGCGGGCGTGCGGCACGGCGTCGTGCAGGACAAGTTGTGGCTGCCGGGGCTGCGCAAGATGCGCGGACTGGTCGAGTCCGGCTTCTTCGGCCGGCTGCTCTCCGTCCGCGGCGAATTCGGCTACTGGGTCTTCGAGGGCGACCGCACCCCCGCCCAGCGGCCGTCGTGGAATTACCGCAAGGAGGAGGGCGGGGGCATCATCCTCGACATGCTCTGCCACTGGCGCTACCTGCTCGACAACACCTTCGGCGCCGTGCGGGCGGTGTCCTGCACGGGCGCGACGCACATCCCGCGGCGCTGGGACGAGAAGGGCAAGCCCTACGACTGCACGGCGGACGACGCGGCCTACGCGACGTTCGAGCTGGAGGGCGGCGTGATCGCGCACTTCAATTCGTCGTGGTGCGTGCGGGTCCGCCGCGACGACCTGCTGACGGTCCAGGCCGACGGCACCGCGGGCAGCGCGGTCGCCGGCCTGCGGAAGTGCTGGATGCAGCCCGCCGGTGCCACGCCGCGGCCTGTGTGGAATCCGGATGTCGACCAGCCGATCCGGTTCCACGACGGCTGGCTCGAGATGCCCGATGCGGAGACCTACGACAACGCGTTCAAGGTCCAGTGGGAGCTGTTCCTGAAGCATGTCGTCCTCGGCACGCCGTTCCGATGGTCGCTGCTCGAGGGCGCGAAGGGTGTGCAGCTGGCCGAGCTGGCGCAGGCGTCGTGGGCGAAGCGCGCGTGGGTCGATGTGCCCGACCTTGCCGCCGCGGGGGCGAAACCGTGAGCCGGCGCGTGGCGCTCGTCACCGGCGGACGCCGCGGCATCGGCCTCGGCGTCGCGACGGCGCTGGCGCGCGAGGGCTTCGACGTCGCGATCTGCGGCGTCCACGATGCGGCCGCCGACGCCGTTGCGGCGCTGGAGGCGGCCGGCGCGGCCGCGCTCTACGTGCCGGCCGACGTCTCGAAGGCGGGGGACCGCGCCCGCCTGCTGGCCGCGGTGCGGGAGCGGTTCGGCGCGCTGCACGTGCTGGTCAACAATGCGGGGGTCGCGCCGGACGTTCGGGCGGACCTGCTCGAGATGGCTCCGGAGAGCTTCGATCGGGTGCTGCGGATCAACCTCGAGGGACCGTTCTTCCTGACCCAGGCCGCGGCCCGGTGGATGGTGGAGCAGCGCGCGGCCGACCCGGCGTGGCGCGGCTGCATCGTCAACGTGTCCTCGATCTCCGCCACCGCGGCCTCGGTGAATCGCGGCGAGTACTGCATCTCCAAGGCCGGCGTTGCGATGGCCACGCGCCTGTGGGCCGCCCGGCTGGCGGGCGAGGGGATCCCGGTCTACGAGGTCCGCCCGGGCATCGTCCGCACCGACATGACCGCGGGCGTGACGGAGAAGTACGACCGGCTGATCGCCGGCGGACTGCTTCCGCAGGCGCGCTGGGGCGAGCCGGAGGATGTCGGCCGCGCCGCCGCGATGCTGGCGCGCGGCGACCTGGCCTACTCGACGGGGCAGGTGGTGATGGTCGACGGCGGGTTCTCCCTGGAGAGGCTGTGATGAAACCGGACACGCAGCGGTTCCTCGGCTGGCGGATGCTGGCCATTGCCTTCGTGTTCATGATGCTGGTCGTCGGCTTCGCGCTGTACGGCGTGCCCCGCTACTACCCGGACTGGGTGAAGGAGTTCGGCTGGAAGCGGGCGGACATCCAGTTCGGCAACACGCTGGCGAAGCTGATCGTCGGCCCGCTCTTCGGGTTCCTCGCCGGCTGGGTGATCGACCGTCGCGGCCCGCGGGGCGTGATGGTCTTCGGCGCGATCTGCGCGGCGGCGGCGCTGCTCGGCTTCAGCCTCGTCGGGAAGAGTCTTCCGCTGCTCTACGGGTTCTTCTTCCTGAACGCGATGGGCTATCTGTGCGCGGGACCGCTGCCGAACCAGATCCTGCTGTCGCACTGGTTCACCCGGATGCGCGGACGGGTGATGGGGATCGCCTACGTCGGCATCGGCGTCGGCGGGATGACGGTGCCCTGGGTGATCCACGTCCTGGTCGAGCGGTGCGGCGGGTGGCGCGGCTCGCTGCAGGCGCTCGCCGGACTGTTCGCCGTCGTGATGCTCGCGCTGGTGATCGGGGTGCGCCGGCGCCCGGCCGACGTCGGGCAGGCCCCGGATGGAGACCTCGCGCCGGCGTTGTCGTCGGGCGCACGGCCCCCGCCGGTGCGGCTCGGCCGCATCGTGCGGACGTCCGCGTTCTGGCTCCTGACCATCGGAAGCCTCATGAGCATCGGGGCGGTCGGCGGCGTGATGCAGAACCTGGCGCTGTACCTGGCCGACGTCCTGCCCGAGGCCGAGGCGAAGATGACCTGGACGCGCATCGCGAGCCTGACGCTGTTCGCGAGCATCGCCGGCCGCCTCGTCGTGGGCTGGCTCGCCGACCGCGTGTGCAAGAAGCACGTCATGGTCGGCATCTACATCCTCGACGGGTCCGCGATCCCCCTGCTGCTGCTCGCCGGCACGCAGCCGTGGGCGCTCTACGCCTTCGCGATCTGCTTCGGCTTCGGCCTCGGCGCGGAGTACATGCTGATCCCGCTGATGGCCGGCGAGTGCTTCGGCCTCGGCGCGCTCAGCCGCGTCATGGGCATCATCATCGCCACCGATTCCGTCGGCGAGGCGACCATGCCCTACGTCGTCGCCGCCATGCGCGACGCCTCCGGAAGCTACATGGGCGGCATCATCCTCCTGACCGTTCTCTCGTACGCCGCCGTCGTGGCCATCGCGCTCATCCGCTACCGCGACGGCGTCCCCGAGAGCCGGCGCGCGGTCGAGGCCGCGGACGCCTAGCCGGGCCGGTCGACCGTCCCGCGGGGTGGCCATCCGGACAAGGCGGCGTATACTCGAAGTCCGGGAAAGGTCGTTCGCATGCAGCGGTTCCGGAAAGGGCCGTGGGTCGTTCTCCTCGGGCTGGCCGTCGGGGCGCTGGCGGGTCCTTCATCGGGCCCGGTCTCCGCGCCGCCGCGGGAGGACGTGCTGGCGGCCATGCAGGACGAGCTGTACGAGGCGCTGAAGCTCACGGCGGATCAGAAGTGGGAGGAGGCGATCCCGAGGCTCGAGGCCTGCATCCGCCGCGAGCCGACGGTGCTGGTCGCGTGGGAATCGCTGGGGTGGTGCCACTGGAACACGGACCGGCGCGACAAGGCCGTCGAGTTGTGGCGACAGCTCCTGACCATCGACGACCACCATCCGCTCCCGCACATGCTGCTGGCCTTCGCGGACGCCCATGAGGGACGCCTCGCCGAGGCGATCGGCCGCTACCGCCGGGCCCTCTCCCTCCCGATCGAGCCCCGCTTCGCGGGGCGCGTCTACAACACGAAGTTCTCCCTCGCCCGGGCGCTGCGCTGGCACGGCGAGCGCGACGAGTCCGTCGCCCTCCTTCGGGCCCTGGCGGAGGAGGATCCGCTCCGTCTCGACGTCAGGTACGAGCTGGCCCGGGCGCTGGGCGACACCGGAGCGGGCGACGAGGCCCTCTCCCTCTGGGCCTCCCTGCGCGCGAGCGAGCCCGAGTCGGAGGACTTCCGCATCGGGCAGGCGATGTGCCTCGTCGGCGTCGGGCGCGGCGACGAAGCCATGCGCCAGGTGCGCGGGATCCTGGACCGCGACCCCGGGAATCCCGGGGCCCTGTCCGTCCTGGCCGCCGCCGCCGAGTACGGTCCGCACCCCGCCGAGGCGGTCCCGTACCTGCGCCGCCTGGCCGCCGCCCGGGCGGACGACCGCGTCGCGCGCGCCGCGACGCAGGACCGCCTGATCGGCCTCCTCGTCGCGCTTCACACGGAGCGCCCGCTGCACTTCGGTCTTCGCGAGGCCGTCGCCCTTGCGCGCGAACGCGTGGCGGCCGGCGACGGAAGCGAGACGCGCCTGCAGCTGGCGGACCTTCTGCGGATGGACCAGCAGCCCGACGCCGCGGCGCGCGAGTACCGCCGCGTGCTGGGCGAGACCCACCCGGACAACGTCCGCGCGCGAAGGGGGCTGATTCTGGCGGATCTGGACCTGGGCCGCATCGGCGACGCGCGGCGCGAGCTCGTCCGCCTGCGCGAGATCGATCCGCGGGATCCGTCGCTCCATCTTCTCGAAGCGCGGATCGAAGCCGCGGCGGGAGCCCCCCGCGCCGCCGCCGCCGCGCTGGAACGGCTCGCGGAGGCCGGGCGCCGCTGCGCGATCCCGGTCCTGCTCTACCCCGATCTCGGCCACGGTGTCGGCGACGGCCGGATGCCCGCGGACGTGTTCCGGGAGCACATGAAGGCGCTCGCGGATGCCGGCTACGCCTTCCTCGTCCCGGAACAGGTCGCCGGTCGGCTGGCCGCGGCCGCCGGGGACCGCACGGCCGGGGCCGCCGATCCGCCGGCGTCCGCCGCCGTGCTGGTGACCTTCGACAATCCCGATTCCGAGACCGTCGCCCTCGCGACGGAGGCGGCGGCCGGGACGACGGCGCGCTACACGCTCTTCGTCCCCGCGGTCCAGATCGGCTATGGCGACCTTACCGCGGCGAACCGGGCCGCCCTGTCCATGGCCGTCACGTCGGCGGTCTGGTCGGTCGGGTGTGCGGTCTACGCCGGCGACGCCTCGCGGCGGACCCACGCCGTGCCCGACGGCTCGGCCATGACGGAGTCCGCTGAGGCGTTCTCCGCCCGCATCGGCGCCGCCCTGCGCGCGGGCCGCGCCGCCGTGGCGGAGGTGACCGGCGGGCGGGCGCCGGTCGCGTTCGCGCAGGCTTCGCCGGATCCCGTCTCCGACTCCGCCGCGCGCGTCCCGGGTGCGGCGCGGATCGTCCTTCACGAGGCCGCCGCGGCGCCCTTCCAACTCGGTCTCGTGCCCGGGGGGATCGGGTACGCCGTCGCCGGGGCGAATCCGCTGCGGATCTCCCGGATGCCCGTCGATCGCTCGATGACGGCGGACGACTTGATGGACACCCTTCGCGCCCATCAGCCCGGCGGTGACGCGCCGCGCGGGACCGGGGGGCGCGACCCATCCCGCGGATCCGGGGCGTGGAGCGTCGCGCCCCGCGCGCCCCATGTCCGCGCGGAGGCGTCGGCGTTTCGCGACAACCAGGATCGCCGCAGCCATCACTACGGTGTGGAGGCGGGCGCCCGTCTCTCGCCGCCGCTCGCCGTGTCGGCCCGGGCGGGTTTCGGCCGGCTCGAGCAGGATGTGCCTCCGTCCGCCGTCGAACCGGGCGGTCCGGTCCGGTACGACGAACGGTACGCCGGTGGCGGCGTGGCCGCGGACTGGCCGGGCGTCGCGCGCGCAGCGGCCGCCGTCACCGTCCGCGACTTCCATGCCGGCGCGGGCGGCGGGCCGGACCGTTCCGTCACCGCCTGGAATGCGTCCGCCGGGTTCCGTCCGCTGCCCGGCCTCGACGTGGCTCTCCGGGCGGAACACGACCAGGAGGCCTCGGCGGCGGCGGTTCGCGACGGCGTGGACTACGACGCCGGGTTCATCGCGATGTCCTACCGGATCCTGGACGAATGGGACGTGACCGCCGCCGGGGTCCAGTTCCGCTTCGCCGACGACAACCGGCGCGAGCACCTCTCCGTCGGCACCGGATGGCGACTCCACGACGCGACGGGGCTCCGCCTGGGCCTGCGCTACGCCTACGCCGACGCCGACGAGCGGAGCATCCTCTACTGGACGCCGTACCGCCTGCATCGCGTCTACGCCGAGGCCTCCGTCCGCGCGGTGTGGCAGGGATTCGCCTGCGCGCTCTCCCTGCGCGGGGGCGCGGGTCGCCAGGACGCCCGCCCCTCGACGACGGCGCCCGTTCCGGAGGAGGACTGGGAGCCCGTTGGCGGCGGGAGTCTGCGCGTGAGCCGGCCGATCGCCGCGCGCCTCACGCTGGCGGGCTCGGCGGCCTACAATCGCTCGCCCGACTACGGGGAGACCTCCGCGGGCGGGAGCCTGCAGTTCCAGTTCTGACGTGTTCCGCGCCGCCGGTCACGGCGTCGGCGCGTGGCCGACGATCCCGAACCGCACCTGCACCTCGTCCGCGACGTGCAGGAAGTCCAGATCCTTCTTCAGTCCGAAGTCCGTGCGCTTGATCCCGAAGGACGCCCGCAGCGCCAGCAGATCGCCCTTGGACTTCTGAACGCGCTCGCCCATGCGTCCCGGCATGTGATGGACGTCCACGTCGACGACGAGGGGCTTCTTCACGCCGCGGCATTCGAAATCCCCCTTCACGCGAAGCACGAACCGGCCGTCGCCCCCGCCCTTCCGAACCTCCAGCACGGACACGACGTCGAAACGGATGTCCGGATGGACGTCGATCCCGAGCCAGTCGGCTCCCTGCGCCACCTTGGTCATCATCGGGTTGACGAACGCGATCTCCGCCGCCTTGACTTCGATGAAGCCGGTGGTCTTTTCCGGCGCCGCAGGGTCGAACGTCACCTTCCCGCTCACGCCGCCCGCGACGCCGGCGATCGGCTCGAGCGGTGTGTCGAGAAGGATCTGGATCCCGTTCACGCCCTTCGGGTCCTCGAAGTCGAACTCCGCCGCCGCCGCGCGCAGCCCCGTGGCGACCGCGAGGGTCGCCGCCACGGTCCAGGCCATCATCCGTCGTTTCATGGATTGGTCTCCGCCGGTCCCCCGGCCGTTGCGGCGGGGGGCCGTTCTGCCACACCAGTACGCGCGAAGCGGGCGAACGCAAACGGCGTCCAGGGGTTGGAAGGTCAGGCCGCGGCGTTTCCAGGGGTTGGACGTTCAGGCCGCGGCGTTTCCAAGGGTTGGGCGTCCTCGCGTGCCCGCCTCCGCCAACGGCGATCGCCATCGCCTCCATCTTCCCTTCGCCGCCGTCCCGCCGCCCAAGTGTAACATTATTGAGTGCGACCGCATCCGATAATGTTACACATGGGGGCGGCCTCCCGCGGTGGAGACGGGGCGCGGGACCGATCGGCGGGCGGGTCAGCGCCGGGCGGTGACGATCGAGTGCATGCCCTCGTCGCGCCGCAGGAGGCGGACATCCGCGAAGCCCGCGGCCTCGAGGTCCTCGCGGTACTCGTCCAGCGTCCACGTCCCGCCCCCCGGCGTGGCGGCGAGCATGTTGACCGCGAAGAACGCGCCCGCGACCGGTGTCGTCCGGGAGGGATCCATCACGATGTCGCGGATGAACACGCGGCCGCCGGGCACGAGCGCCGCCGCGGCGCGGCGGTAGAGTCCGCGGTTCTCCTCGCGCGAGTGCTGGTGCACGATCGCGCTGATCCACGCCAGGTCCGCGCCGGCGGGCAGCGGGTCGCGCAGGTAGTCGCCGCCCGCGAAGCCGACGCGTTCCGCGAAACCCGCCGCCGCGATGCGCGCGCGGGCCATCGGAATCACGTCCGGCCGGTCGACGATCGTCGCCCGGGCGCCGGGGTGCGCGCGGAGCCACGCGAGCGTCCACGTGCCCGAGGCGCCGCCGATGTCGAGGACGTGCGCGACGGGCCCGGCGCCGATCGATGCGACAAGGCCGTCCGCGACCGGGCCGCTGACGACGTTCATCGCCTGGATGAACGACTCGAGGTCCGCCGCGGGACCGAGGATGCTTGGGCCCGGGTCCGACGGCGCGTCGGCACGCGCCGTCCACGCCAGCCGCGACCACCGCCGCAGGCAGTTCGCCTGGTGCAGGATCATCGGGAGCACGCAGGCCGGGCCGGCCGGATCCAGCGCGGTGCGGAGCGGGCCGGCCACCGAGTAGGCGCCACCGGTCTTCTCCAGCACGCCCAGCGCGGCCAGCGCGTCGAGCAGGATCGTCACCGCCCGCGGCGACGCCTCACACGCGGCGGCCACGGCTTCCGCCGTCCGCGGCGCGCCCGCCAGCGCTCCGAACACGCCCATCTCCGCCGCCGCCGCGACGACACACGGCGCCTGGAATCCACGCATGAGGTCCAGCAGTCCGCTGGCGTCGGGAGTCGGTTTCATGCCGTCACGTTACGTGAGCGGACCGCGCGGCGCAATCGGCGGGGCTACGATGCCGCCCCGCCGAGGACATGGGACCAGGCGGCGCGGGCGGCGGCGAGGGCGTTCGCCCGGTGGGAGATGCGGTTCTTGGTGTCCGCGTCGAGTTCGCCGAAGGTCCGGTCGTAGCCGTCGGGGATGAAGATCGGGTCGTAGCCGAAGCCGCCCGTGCCGCGAGGGGCCGGCGTGATTCGCCCCTCGATGCGCCCCTCGACGGTCTGCGGCGGGAAGCCGGGGCCGGTGAGGGCCATGACGCAGCGGAACCGGGCGGTGCGGTCCGGGCGGCCGCCCAGTTCGGCGAGCATCTTCGCGATGTTGTTCGCGTGGTTGCACGGCTCGCCGGCGTAGCGTGCGGAGTAGACGCCCGGCGCGCCGCCGAGCGCGTCGACCTCGACGCCCGAGTCGTCGGCGATCGTCCACAGGCCGGTCGCGCGGTGCAGTTCGACCGCCTTCTTGACCGCGTTCGCCTCCAGCGTCGCGCCGTCCTCGATCACGTCGGGGATCTCCGGGAAGTCGAGCGAGCTGACGAGGTCGAGGTGGGGCACGTCGAGAATCGCCCGGATCTCGCCGAGCTTGTGACGGTTGCGCGTCGCGATGAGCAGCTTCATGGCCGCGCATCATGACCTTGCCGGCCGGTCCGGCGCAACCGAAAGATGCGCATCGCGCCGAGCCCCGCGAGCAGCAGGGCCGCGGGGCCGGGCTCGGGGACGGGGGGCCGACGAAGATGTGCCAGCTGTGGGCGCCATCCGCTGCGCTCCGGGCGAACCCCGAACCGCCCAAGGCGCCTCACCGCCACCCGTCGAGCGGGACGAGGGGGCGGAGGTCGTCGGCGGGGCCGCCGGGTCCGACGGGCGAGAAGAGGACCGCGATGCGCGTCTCGCCCGCCGCGCCGGGCACGCGCACGATGAGGCGCTTGGCGCCGGTATTCGTCTTCTCGGGCTTGGGCCGTTCGGCGGATTCGACGGCGAAGGCGGCGCTCTCGGGCGCGGCGAGGCGGACGACCATTTCCCTGCCGTCCCTCCGCATCACCGCCTTGCGCGGCTCGGCGAGACGGATCTCCGCATAGGTCGTCACGCCCCACGTGATCTCCGCGGGGGTCCTGAGGGTGAACTCGTCCTGAACCAGCACCGCGCGGCGGTTGCGCGTCAGTGCGACGCCCCGCTGGACGCGGTCGGCCTGGCCCTTGTAGGCGCCCGTCAGGTCGATCCGCACCTGGCCGCCGGTCTCGCCGGAGTGGTAGCCGGCCATCTCCGCCCGTCCCTTCGGATCCTGGTCCCGTCCGGCGAGAAGGGGGACGCCATGGCTCTGGCTGTTGAGCCGGTAGTAGGACCAGCGCTGCTTCCCGAAGTAACCGGGCAGGTCGTAGTCGTCGCTGCCGAGGTCGGTGACCCAGCGGACGCCGAGGGCGTCGAGGACGAACTGGCCGAGGTCGAGATGCGCGTGGTTGACGGTGTTGTGGCCCGCCTTCACGGCGACCCAGATCGCGTCCGGGTCGTTCCACGCGCTGCGGAAGACCGCCACCGGAACGTCGCCGCGGAGGTTCGCGTCGAGCGGCCGCGTCGCGAGGACGTCCGCGCGCGCCGGGGCGTACCACACGACGTGCCAGGGCGACGCCTTTCCGGACGCGAGCGAGGCGTGTTCGTCCGCCGCGAAGGACTCGTCGCGGAACTTCCGCGCGAGCCAGAACATGCAGGCCATCGGCCGGCGCCGCGAGTTCTCGCCGCAGTCGGCGTAGTTGAAGAAGAGCCCGGTCGGCCCGGCGAGGGTCATGGGCATCTGGCCGGCCTTCGAAAGGCCCGGCGTGCGGCCGAGACCGAAGTCGGCGCCGATCGCGGTGTCGAGGGCGTCGAGTCCGAACGCGGTGTAGTCGGTCGCGTAGTTCCAGTAGCCGGGTCCCTCGCCCCAGTTGCCGTCGGGCGCGTAGGAGGCGAGCGCGCGCGGCAGCGAGCGGACGGCGTGCGGGAGGATGAAGCGCAGCGGCTCGGGGGCGACGTCCCCGATCGCCAGCGCGCCGGCCAGCATGCCGCCGTTGCAGACCTGGTTCCAGTTGTGGTCGCACTTCGCCCACCAGCCGCCGCCCTCGTAGACCTTGATGCCGGGCTCGAGCCCCAGCCGAACGACGGCGCGTTCGATCGTCCGCCGCGCGTCCGCGTCGAGCGCGTCGAAGGTCCAGTCGTAGCCGACGGCCATCGCGCAGGTCATCTCGGCGGTGTCGAGGAAGTGCGACGGGTTCCAGTCGGGGAACGCGCAGGCCTTGAGCAGGAAGGCCCGCGCCGCGCCGGCATACGCGCGGTCGCCGGTCCACCGGTAGCCGAAGGCGAGGGCGCCGATGTGGTTCAGGTAGTCGCGGCTGACCGTCAGCAGGCGCGGGCCGATCAGCTTGTGGTCGCGCGGCTTCGCGGACTTCGACTTCGCGGTCGCGGCGAGCGCGTCGTCCACGTATCGCTTCAGGCGCGGGTCGGTCGCGGCCTGCGTCCTGAGTTCCGCCAGGCGCTCCGCCGTCAGCCACAGCCGCGGATGGCCCGCGCGCAGCATCGCCGCCGGGTCGCGCGTGCCGCCGGCCGGGGCGGGCGGAGCCGTCTCCGCCGCGCGCGCCGCGGCGACCGCCGCCAGCGCCGCCGCCAGAATCCCTGTCCTCCGCCGGATCATCGGTGTCGCTCCATGGGCAAGGAGACCACGGATACCACGGACGGCACGGAGGGGGAAGCCCGGCGGGGGCGATCAGGGCGATGGGGCCGGCGGCGGGGCGTCGAGGGCGGCGAGGAGGAAGGCGGCGATGCGGTCCTGCCAGCGGCGGTCGGTGATGGCCTCGGTGTGGTCGGCGCGGGGGACGAGCCAGAGGGTCTTCGGCTCCTTCGCCGCGTCGAAGAGGCGCTTCGAGTGCGAGCAGGGGATGACGCGGTCCGCCTCGCCGTGGAGGAACAGCAGCGGGACCGGCGCGATGCGGCCGACCGTGGGGCCCGGGCTGTAGTCGTCGCCGATGACGGCGAGGGACAGGGGGCCGCGGAGCGCGGCCAGCACGGGCATCGCGCCGATCTTGTCCTCGACGATGGACCGGTAGGAGAAGAAGGCCGAGTCCGCGACGACCGCGCGGACGCCGCGCGTTCCCTCGCGGCCGAGCACGGCCAGCGCGTTGGCGGCGCCCAGGCTCTGGCCGAGCACGACGACGCGCGTGCGGTCGACATCCGGCCGCGCCAGCACGTGCTCGAACGCGGCGAGGGAATCCTCGTAGACGCCCCGGCGGTCCGGCGTCCCGTCCGACGCGCCGTAGCCGCGGTAGTCGAAGGCGAACACGTTGAACCCGCGCGCCGGCAGCCAGTCGACGAACGAGAAGTGGGCCGTCATGTTCATCGCGTTGCCGTGGAGGTGGACGACCGTGCCCGTCGCCGCGCCCTTCGCCGGGACGAACCAGCCCGTCAACGCCGTGCCGTCGCGGCTCGCGAAGCGGACCTCCTCGAAGGCGAGCCCCGAGTCCGACGGCGAGCCGTGCACCTCCCGGTCGGGGTAGTAGAACATCCGGCTGACGCAGCCGGTCATGGAGCAGAAGAGGACGACGACCACGAGGCCCAGCACGAGGCCGCCCGCGATGCGGGCGAGGGAGGCGAGGACCGCGCCTGTCAGCGTGTCGTGCACGGGCCCCGTCTCACGGCTTCGGCGTCGTCGTGTCCAGCTCCGCGGCCAGCGCGGCGATCAACTCCCGGAGGCCCGCGGCTTCCGGTGCGCCGCCGGCCAGGGCGGCGGCCCGCTCCAGCGGCTGCCGGGCGGCCTCCCGGCGGCCGGCGCCGGCCAGCGCCCGCGCGGCGCGGTAGAGGCAGTCCGCCCCGCCGGCCTTGTCGCCGGCCTTCTCGCGCGCGTCGGCGGCGGCGAGCAGGTCGGCCGCGACCCGCCCGGCCTGCGATGCGCGTCCGCGGAACCCGGCGGCCTCCTCGAAGGCGTCCGCCGCCGCGGCGGGGAGGTCGGCGGCGAGGTGCAGGCGGGCGCGGGTCTCGGCGATCCACGCGAGCAGCGTGGCGGGATCGCCGGGTCCGGCCAGGCGCGCGGCGGTGTCGAGGGCGGCGCGGGCGACGTGGAACTCTTTCGCCGCCAGCGCGATCTCGGCGGACAGCAACGCGGCGGCGGCGCGGGAGGGGCGCGGCGGCGCCGGCAGCGCCGCGAGCGATGCGGCGACGGCGCGGGCGTCGTCCGTCCGGCCCCGGGCGAGGGCGATGCGGCCCTCGAGGATCGCGGCATCGGTCTCGGGGCGGCCTGCGCGGCGCAGGCCGTCGCGCGCCTCGCGGATGGCGGTGAGAGCCTCGTCCTTCGCCCCGGCGTCGAGCAGGCACGCGGCCAGGCTCGCGCCGACGGCGCCGATCGCGGAGGCGTCGTCGAGCGCGCGGGCCCGCGCGAGCGCGTCGCGGTAGAGCGGCACGGCGCGCGCCGGCTCGCCCATGTCGAAGACCTTGCGGGCGGCGGATGCGAGCCGGCCGAGGTCCGCGTCGGTGGCGACGGTCGGTTGCGCCGTCCGGCAGCCGGCGGCCAGGAGCAGACCGGCGGCCGCCACGAGCCGGGTGATCGTCCGGGCCGCGCTCATGGCGCGCCTCCGCTGCCGCCGCCGACCGCTCCGGGCGGGATGGGATCGAGCGGTGTTCCGCCCTCCATCGCGCCGCGCAGGAGCCAGTGGCGCTGAAGGCCGGAGAGAAGTTTCTCGGTCTCGTCCAGGGTGGCGCGGGCCTGGAGGACGACGCCGGGGATGTCCTTCATCTCGCCGCGCACGGTCTCGACGACCTCGGGGAGGGCGTCGGACGACTTCTGCACGTTGCGGAGGATGCCGTTGGCCTCGTCGATCGTCTTCTCCAGCTTGCCGAGCAGCGCGTTGACCTGCTGCACGGCCTTGTGCGACTCGTCGGCGATGGCGGGGTCGCGCAGGATCTTCCCGGCCGTCCCCTCGCCCTGGCGCAGCCCCTCGGCGATGCCGTTCATGTTCGCGAGGAGCATCTGGAGGTTGTTCGTCGGGCTGCGGAGGTCGGCCGCGAGCCCGCGGTATTCGGCCAGGGTCTTCTCAACCTCGGTCAGGGCCGGCAGCACGGACTCCTGGATCTGTTCGACGACCAGCTGGAGCATCTCGAGCAGTTCGGTGTCCTTGCGGATCGGGATCGCGGCGTCCTCGAGCGGCAGCGGTGCGCCGGCGCCGACCGTGATGACGATGTACGAGGATCCGGCCACCCCGTACTCCTTCTTCACGATCGCGGTGGAGTCGGTGTGGAGGAAGCGGGCGTACTCGCCGCGGACGCGGAGGATGCCCTGGATGGACCCGTCGTCGTGGACCCGGATCCGGTCGACCCGACCCGCGACGGCGCCGAGGATCTCGATCCGCGCGCCGCGTTCGACGCCGAAGGTGCCCTCGGCGGGGAACGTCACGCGGAGGTCGTGCACGGGCTCGAACCAGCGCTGGGCCCGCGCCATGAGGAAGATGCCCGCGACGATCAGCGCGACCGCGAGCACCACGAAGGTGCCCACGATTTCGTTCACGTGCCGGAATCTGTACGGTGCATTCGCCATCGTCCACCTCGCTGCCCGCGCCTATCCTGCCGCAGCCGGCCCGTCGATGGCGAGCCGGACCGCCGGTCCGACCGCCTCCTCCAGGGCCGGGTCCGCCCGCTCCGCGATCCAGACCGCCGCCGCGCCGGCCGCGAGGGCCTCGCGCAGCGCCGCCCGCAGGAGGCCCGCGGCGCGCGCGGACACGCCGGCTTCGGGCGTCTCGAGCACGAACAGCGTGCGGGGGGCCATCCACGCGCGGACCCACTGCGCGGCCTGCAGGTCCCGCGGGACTGCAAACGCCGGCCGCCCCGCGGGGATCCCCGCGAGGCCGAACCGCCGGGCCAGATCCGCCGCCGCCGCGTGCAGGTCCGCCGCCGGGCGGTCCGTGTGGTAAAGCTGGGCCAGGATCACGTTCTCGTCGATGTCGAGGTTGCTGATCCACGCCGCTCCGGAGAAGACGCGTCCGATGCGGGCGCGCATCGCGGCCTGTACGCCCGGCGCCGCTCCGGCCCACGCGCGGCCTTCGAACTCGACGGAACCCGCGGCCGGATCGGCCAGACCGCACACGAGGTCCCCGAGGGCGGGGATCCACGCGGGGTCGGCGGCTTCCAGCACGGCCAGCCCCCCCGGGGCGAGGTCGAGGGAGATCGGCGCCGCCGTGTCCGCCGGGACCGCCTCCGCGAGCCTCAGGATGGGAGGAGACGCGCTCACAGGTAGGTCACCAGCGAAACGATCACCGAGACGAAGAACAGGGCGGCCACGGACCGGACGACGCCGCGCGAGGCCGCCTTCGGGACCTCCGTCAGCGCGCGGTGAACGCCGAGGCCCTCCGCCGTGCAGATGATGCCCGTCAGCAGTCCCGGGATCAGCGTCTTCGCGACCACGTTGAGGATGTCCGCCGGGAGGATCGCCTTCGCGACGCCCTCGACGAACATCGTGACGGTGCCCATCGGCGCCTCCATCATCACGCCCGCGGCGTAGCCGACCGCGAACGAGACCAGCACGAAGAGGATCGTCAGGCAGAACACCGAGACGGCCACCCCCGCCGCGCGGGGCAGGGCGAGGTAGGGGAACGGGTCCAGCCCCTGCGCGTCCAGCACGCGGATCTCGCCGTTGACCTGCATCGTCGAAAGCTCCGACGCGATGGCCGTGCCGCTGCGCATGATGATGACGAAGTTGACGAGGAGCGGGCCGGCCTCGCGGATCACGACCGCGACCAGGATCGGCCCGACGTAGGCCGTCTGGCCGAGCCGCGCGAGCTGCGCCTGCGTCTGCAGCACGATCGCCAGCCCGATCACCGCCGCGACCATCGCGACGAACGGGATCGCGTCGACCCCCGTGAAGAGGATCTGCCTCGCCAGCACCGCGCGGATCGGCCGCCGCCACGTGCGGGGCCTGAGCGCCAGCGCCACGGCCACCGCCGCCGAGGCGATGAGGTCGCGGTGCTCCCGCCACCTCCGGATCGCGGCGCCCCCGATGCGTCCGATGAAGCTCATGCGTTCGCGCCGCGTCCGCGCGGCGCCTACGCCACGATTACTCCAACCGGCCCGGGCGGACAAGGGGAAAGGGAGGGCCGACGGCCAACAGACAACACCGAACACCGAACATCGAACGCCGAACATCGGAGGTCGGATTCAACATCCAACAACCAACAGCCAACATCCAACAACCAACGTCCAACAACCAACGTCCAGCGACCACGCCCGGCACCCGGCGTCCAGCGCCGGACGGCTGAATGAACGGGATGGGGCGGGGCGGCCGGCCGGGTCCGCCATCCCCGCGAGGCGCACGCGGCTGGAGGCGACGCCGACCTGGGGTAGATTGAACCGTGAACGAACGCCACCGCGAGACCGGGCCGCCGCCCGACTGGCACGAGGTCGCGCGGCTCGTGCTGCTGTCGCGCGCGCTGGACGAGTTCGAGATGCGCGAGCTCTACGAGCCCAAGCGCATCGGCTACCAGTTCTCCGCGCGCGGCCACGAGCTCGCGCAGGTGCTGATCGGCCTCGAACTGCGCGGCGCGTGCGATGCCGCGGGCGTCTACTACCGCAGCCGGCCGCTCCTGCTGGCGGCGGGCCTCGAGCCGGAGGACGCGCTGGCCGGCATGCTCGGCCGCGCCGGGGCGTTCTCGGACGGACGCGACATCGGCGTCGTCTACAACCTGCCCCGGCGGAGCGGGCCGACGGTCCTGCCGATGGCCGGCGACGTCGGCGGACAGTTCACGCCCGTCGCGGGCTGGTGCCAGGCGCTGCGCCACCGCGCGGAGCGGCTCGGCGACGCGGGGGCCGCGGGCTGCATCGGCGTCGCCCACGGCGGCGAGGGGTCGACGGCGGCAGGCGGGTTCTGGTCCGCGCTGACGATGGCCACCACGCTTCGCCTGCCGATGCTGTTCTTCATCGAGGACAACGGCTACGCGATCTCCGTGCCCGGCCGGGCGCAGACGCCCGGCGGGAACATCGCGGAGAACCTGGCCTCCTTCGGCGGGCTGTGCGTGATGTCCGCGGACGGGGCCGACCCGGCGGCGGCCGCCTCGGCGGTCGCGCGGGCCGCGGCGCACGTGCGGGCGTGGGGGGCCGGCCCGTGCCTGCTGCGGATGTCGGTCCCGCGCCTGTGCGGGCACTCGGGGCAGGACAACCAGGCGTACCGGCCGGCGGGCGAACTCGAGGCGCAGGCGGACCGGGATCCGGTCGAGCGGCTGCGCGCCTTCTGCGTGCCGGCCGTGATGGACGCTGCGGAGTGGGACGCGCTCGCCGCGGCGCAGGAGCAGACCGTCCGCGCGGCATTCGCGCGGGCGGACGCCCGGCCCGACCCCGACCCGGCGGGCGTCACGCGTCACCTGGTCCAGGAGTCGACCGAGCTCGGCGCGCCGATCCCGGCCGTGCGGGGCGGGTTGCTCCCCGAGGCCGCCGTGGCGCCGGCCCCGGAGGCGGACGGGCCGGAGACGACGCGGACGACGATGCTCGCGGCGATCCGGCGGACGCTGGAGTCCGAGCTGGGCGCGAATCCGCGCGTGGTGGTCTTCGGCGAGGACGTCGGCCGCAAGGGCGGTGTGCACGGCGTGACGGCGGGTCTGCAGGAGCGCTTCGGCGAGGATCGCGTCTTCGACACGAGCCTCTCCGAGGAGGGCATCATCGGGCGCGCGGTGGGCATGGCGGCGGCGGGCCTGATGCCGGTGGCCGAGATCCAGTTCCGCAAGTACGCCGACGCGGCGCAGGAGCAGCTGCACAACGCCGGCACGATCCGGTGGCGCACCGCGAACCGGTGCGCGGCGCCGATGGTCGTGCGGATCCCGGTGGGCTGCTCGCGGCAGACGGATCCGTGGCACAGCGAGAGCGCGGAGGCGTCGCTGGTCCGGCTGCCGGGCTGGCGCGTCGCGTTCCCGTCGCACGCCGACGACGCGGCGGGCCTGCTGCGCGCGGCGATCCGCGGGCACGATCCCGTCCTCTTCCTCGAGCACCGGGCGCTGCTCGACGGCATCGGCGCGCGGCGGCCGTATCCCGGCGACGGCCATCTCGTTCCGTTCGGCCGCGCGCGGATCGTCCGCGAGGGCCGCCGGATGACGGTTGTTGCGTGGGGGGCGATGGTCGAGCGCTGCCTGCTGGCGGCGGCCGAGGCGGAGGTGGACGCCGAGGTGATCGACCTGCGGACGCTGGCGCCATGGGATGCGGAGGCGGTGCTCGCCTCCGTGCGGCGCACGCGCCGGTGCCTGGTGGCGCACGAGGACGCGCTGACGGCCGGGTTCGGCGCCGAGATCGCGGCGGTGGTGGCGGAGCAGGCGTTCGAGTCGCTCGATGCGCCGATCGCCCGCGTCGCCTCGCTGCCGGTGCCGGTGCCGTACCACCCGGCGCTGGTCGAGGCGGTGGTGCCGGGGACATCGCGGATCGCGGTCCGGATGCGGGAACTGGCGGCGTTCTGAGGGGAGGGGGCCATGAGCGTGGAGATCGTCCTGCGGGAGACTCTCGAGCGGAACGGGGACTCGACGGTCGGCGCGTGGTTCGCCGCCGTGGGCGACCGCGTCGAGGCCGGAGCGCCGCTGCTCGAGATCAGCACGGGCAAGACGACGATCGAGATCGCGGCCCCGGCCTCCGGCGTGCTGGTCGAGCAGGCCCGCGCCGTTGGCGATCCCGTCGGCGAGGGCGAACGGCTCGGCCGGATCGACGAGGGGGCGGAGACCGCCGCCGGGATCGCCGCCGCCGCGCCGGCCGCGGCGCCGTCCGTCCGGGAGGCGGGCGCGTGGCTGAGCCCGGCGGTCCGGCGGCTGGCGCGCGAGCACGGGGTGGATCCGGCCCGCATCACGGGGACCGGGATCGGGGGTCGCGTGACGGCGGAGGACATCGAGCGCCATCTGGCCGCGCACGGCGAGGTGACGCCGCCGCCCGAGCCGCCGCCGCTGCCGGGCGTCCGCCGCATCCCGCATTCGCCGCTGCGCCGGGCGATCGCGCGGCACATGGCGGAGAGCGTGCAGCGCGCGCCGCACGCGACGGCGCTCTACGAGGCCGATCTCACGGCGGTCGTCGCGCATCGCGAGGCGCACCGGGCCGCGTGGGCGGCGGCGGGCGTCCACCTGTCGTACACACCCTACTTCCTCCGCGCCGCCGTGATCGCGCGCGACGCCGTGCCGGAGGTGAACAGCCGCTGGAGCGACGACAGCCTCGATGTCTACGAGGACATGAACCTCGGCCTCGCCGTCGAGGTGCCCTCGGGCATCCTCGTGCCGGTGATCCGCGCGGCGCAGCGCCTCGACCTCCGCGGCCTGGCCCGCGAGAGCGCGGCGCTCACCGAGCGGGCGCGCAGCGGGCGGTTCGCGCCGAACGAGACCGAGGGCGGCACGCTGACCATCACGAACCACGGCATGGGCGGGAGCCTGATGGCCACGCCGATCCTGCACCAGCCGCAGTGCGCGATCCTGGGCGTCGGAAGGGTCCAGCGCCGCGCGGTGGTCGTGGCGGACGGCGACGGCGAGCGCGTGGCGATCCGGCCGATGGTCTATCTCACACTGACCATCGACCACCGCGCGCTCGACGGGATGCAGGTCAACCGCTACATGGGCGCGATGGTGCGGGCGCTCGAGGACTGGCGCCCTTGACGATGGCCGCCGCGTCGTCCCGGCTCAGACGAGGTCGCAGGCCTCCGGCGGCATCCACTTCGGCGGTTTCCCGTCCCATTTCACGTTGCAGCCGATCGGGTTGGTGACGGGGACGCTGACCGGCCGTCCGGAGGTGAGCTCCTCCAGCGCGCGGTCGAGATCGTTGACGGTGATGCGCGTCGCGTCGCGCGGGCTGTCCACGCCGCGGCCGCAGTACACCAGGTGGCGCGCGTCGTCGAAGACGAAGAAGTGGGGCGTCCGCAGCGCGCCATAGTCGCGGGCGACGTCCTGCGTCGCGTCGTGGAGATACACCCAGGGGAACTTGTGCTGCCGCATCCGCTCGACCATGTGCGGGACGTCGTCCTCGGGATAGGTGGTCGGGCTGTTGGAGTTGATCCCGACGAACCGCACGCCCTGCGGGGCGAAGCGGAGGGCGGACCTCCGGGTGACCTCGTCGGATCCGATCACGTAGGGACAGTGGTTGCAGGTGAAGAAGACCACCAGGATGTCGTCGGCCGCGAAGTCGTCGAGCGAGCGGGTCTTCCCATCCGTCGCCGGGAGCCGGAAATGCGGGGCCTTCGATCCGATCGGCAGGGTGAACGACATGATGCGCTCTCTTTCCGCGGCACGCGCCGCACGACAACGTAGCCCGCCGCGGGGGATGCGCAAGCGCCGCCCGCCCCGGGATGCTGCACGCACCGGCGGCGTCCGGCGGGATCGAAGCGAGGTGCGGAGCGCCCTTTGACAGGAAAGGCCGGCGGCGTATCGTAGTCGGAACGGGAGCCGGTCCGTTCCGGCGAACACCATGAGCGAGGTCCCATCCACCCCGGCCGTCTCGGCGGCCGACGCGGCGGCCACCCAGTCGATCTGGGAGGCCCTGTCCTGCGTGCACGACCCGGAGCTGCACTACGACATCGTCAACCTCGGCCTGGTCTACGGGGTCGAGGTGAAGGACGGCGCCGCGAGCGTGCGCATGACCCTGACCTCGCCGGCCTGTCCGTACGGCCCGTACCTCGTCCACCTCGTCCGCGAGACGGTGAAGTCCGTGAAGGGTGTCGCGAGCGAGTCGCTCGACCTCGTCTTCGAACCCCCGTGGGGCCCGGCGCTGATGAGCGAGGAGGCCCGTCTGGAGCTTGGATTCGATATCTAGGAGATCGTTCGCGCCTTTCGCGTGATTCGTAGTTTCGTCCGCCGGAGACTGATGACATGAACGACGCCGACAGCACCCTGAAGATCGCCGGCCTGCGCGCCTCGGTCGGCGGCAAGCCGATCCTCAACGGCGTCGACCTGACCATCCGCCCCGGCGAGATCCACGCCCTGATGGGGCCGAACGGCTCGGGCAAGAGCACGCTCTCGAACGTCCTGCTCGGACATCCGGACTACGAGGTCACCGGCGGCAGCGTCGAGTTCCGCGGCCGCAACCTGCTCGAACTTCCCACCGAGGAGCGCGCGCGCCTCGGCGTCTTCCTGTGCTTCCAGTATCCCGTCGCGATCCCCGGCGTCACGGTGGCGCAGTTCCTCAAGGCCGCGGTGGACGCGGTCCGCGGCCGCGGGGCGGTCAAGGCCGCCGCCTTCCTGCGCGAACTGCGCGAAGGCGCGAAGTTCCTCGAGATCGACGACGCCTTCCTCAACCGCGCCCTGAACGACGGCTTTTCCGGCGGCGAGAAGAAGCGCATGGAGATCCTGCAGATGATGATGCTCCGGCCGTCGCTGCTGCTCCTCGACGAGACCGACTCCGGTCTCGACATCGATGCGCTCAAGGTCGTCTCGAAGGGAGTCAACCGCCTCGCGGGCCCCGCGACCGGCATGCTCGTGATCACGCATTACGAGCGCATCCTCACGCACATCCCGCCGCACTTCGTCCACATCCTCGTCGACGGCCGCATCGCGAAGTCCGGCGGCCCCGAACTCGTCCGCGAGCTCGAGGCGCGCGGCTACGACTGGGTCCGCGAGGGCGCCGCCGCGCCGCCGGCCGCCCCGGGAGTCGCGCCGTGACCGACCTCCCCACCGACAGCCGGCTGATCGACGACTACAAGCACGGCTTCGTCACGCCCGTGGACGAGGACACCGTCCCGCCGGGCCTGAACGACGACATCATCCGCACCATCTCCCGCAAGAAGGGCGAGCCGGACTGGATGCTCGAGTTCCGCCGGAAGGCCTTCCGCGCCTGGCAGCGGAAGTCCGAGCCGCGGTGGGCCCACGTCTCCTACCCGCCCATCGATTACCAGGCGATCCGCTACTACTCCGCCCCGAAGTCGCTCGCCTACAACAACGGCGAGCTCGACCCCGAGGTGAAGAAGACGTTCGAGCGCCTCGGCATCCCGCTGGACGAACGCCAGCGGCTCGAGGGCGTCGCGGTCGACGCGGTCTTCGACAGCGTCTCCGTCGCCACGACGCACCAGAAGATGCTCGAGGAGAAGGGCATCATCTTCTGCTCGTTCTCCGAGGCGGTGAAGAAGGTCCCGGATCTCATCCGGCAGTACCTCGGCAGCGTGGTACCCGTCGGCGACAACTTCTTCGCGGCGCTGAACTCCGCCGTCTTCACCGACGGGTCGTTCTGCTACATCCCGCCGGGCGTTAAGTGCCCCGTCGAGCTTTCGACCTACTTCCGCATCAACGCCGCCGGCACCGGCCAGTTCGAGAGGACGCTGATCGTCGCCGACCGCGGCAGCCAGGTCTCCTACCTCGAGGGCTGCACCGCGCCGATGCGCGACGAGAACCAGCTCCACGCCGCCGTCGTGGAACTGGTCGCCCTCGAGGACGCGCAGATCAAGTACTCGACCGTGCAGAACTGGTACCCCGGCGACGAGCAGGGCCGCGGCGGCATCTACAACTTCGTCACGAAACGCGGCCACTGCCGCGGCGCGCGCTCGAAGATCTCGTGGACCCAGGTCGAGGTCGGCTCCGCGATCACGTGGAAGTATCCCGGCTGCGTGCTCGAAGGCGACGGCAGCGTCGGCGAGTTCTACTCCGTCGCGTTCACCAACCGCAGGATGCAGGCCGACACCGGCACGAAGATGATCCACATCGGCCGGAACACGCGGAGCACCATCGTCTCGAAGGGGATCTCCGCGGGCGAGTCGGTCAACACCTACCGCGGGCTCGTGTCCGTGCTGCCCGGCGCGGCCGGCGCGCGGAACCACTCGCAGTGCGACAGCCTGCTGATCGGCGACCGATGCAGCGCCAACACGTTCCCCGTCGTGGAGTCGGAGAACCCGGCGGCCATCCTCGAGCACGAGGCGACGACCTCGCGCATCAGCGAGGACCAGCTGTACTACCTCCAGAGCCGCGGTATCGATCCCGAGGCCGCCCGCTCGCTCATCGTCAACGGCTTCTGCCGCGACGTGTTCAAGCAGCTGCCGCTGGAGTTCTCGGTCGAGGCCGTGAAGCTCCTGGAGATCAAGATGGAGGGGAGCATCGGCTGAAGCCGAACGCCCAACATCGAACGCCGAACATCGAACGGCGGATTCAACATCCAATACCCAACATCCAACAACCAACAGCCAACATTAGGCCGCGCTCAACTTGAAACTTGAAACGGGCAACTTAAGACTTCTCTTTCCCGGCGAGACGGAGGCGGTGCACGCGCTGCGCGCGGCGGCCCTGGATCGCGCGGTGTCGCTGCCCGTGCCGACGGGGATGGAGGAGGACTGGCGGCGGACCGACCCGCGGCGCTTCGCGATCGAGGCGCTCCCGCCCGCCGGGGCGCCGGCGCGGGTCACGCCGGATGGAGCGGAGTCGCTCGACGCTTTCTACGACGTGGTCGTCCGGGTCGGGTCGGCGGGATGGTCGGTGGAGGACCGCTCGGGCGTCCTGGCCGGCGGGGAGGTCACCCTTCGCACCCTGCCCGAGGCGCTCGAGGCGGACCCGGAGCGCACGGCCGGTCTCTGGAATCTCGTCCCCGCGCCGCGGCCGGACGACCGCTTCGAGTCCCTGGCCCGCGCCTTTCATTCGCTGGCACTGGTCCTCCGGGTGAAGCCCGGCGCCTCCCTCGACCGCGGCGTGCTGGTGCGATGGCGCGAGCCGGAGGGGCGTCTCTTCGCGCCGGCCCTGCTGGTGGATGTCGGCGCGGACGCGTCGCTTGCCGTCACGGAGGTTGTCGAGTCGTCCGGCGACGGGCCGTCCCTGTCGCTCGGCCTCACCCGCTTCGCCGTCGGCGACGGCGGCCGTCTGCGGCTGGCGCACGTCCAGCGCGCCGGAACGGGTTCGGTCCGCATGGGCTTCACCCACGGCACGCTCGGGGCGGGGGCGTCGCTGGACGCCGTCACCGTGCACGCCGGCGCGGATCTCGTGCGCACTCGCTTCAGTGCCGACGCGGCCGGACGCGGCGCCGCGGCGCGGGTCGGCGGACTGTTCCTCGCATCGGCCGGGCAGCATCTCGACCAGCAGACGCTGCAGATCCACTCCGCGCCCGACACGACCAGCGACCTGCTCTACAAGGGGGCGGTCCGCGACGACGGGCACTCGGTCTATCGCGGCCTGATCGCCGCCTCGCGCGGCGCCGTGCGGATCAACGCCTACCAGCGGAACAACAACATGGTCCTCAACGAGGGCGCACGCGCCGACTCGCTCCCCGGTCTCCTGATCGACGCGGACGACCTCAAGTGCACGCACGGCGCGACGATCGGCAGCATCGATCCCGGGCAGATCCATTATCTCCGCGCCCGGGGCCTGAGCGAGCCCGAGGCCCGGCGGCTGATCCTCGACGGCTTCTTCGAGGAGATCACCTCGCGCCTTCCGATCCCCGCCCTGCGCGACGCGGTCCGCGTCCTTCTCGGATCCCGTCTGACCGCCTGAAGTCCCCTCCGCCGGGCGCCGGGGCAAGCCCCGCTCGTCGCGCCGCCCGCGCGAGCCGGTCGTCCGCGGGGATGAGCCGCGCGCCGAGTCGTCGCGCCAGGGCCGCCTGGCAGGCGTCGTCCACGGTCAGATTCAGTTCGGCCGCCAGTTCGAGAGCGCCGTCAAGGCCGCTGCGGACCGGCACGATGCCGACCGGCAGCCTCAGGACGTCCTTCCCGGGGCGCTCGAATCGCCCGGCGGTTCGGGGCCCTGCATTCGCCGCGTTGCGCCGCGGGTTCCGAAGGCGCGGATTCCATGGTTGCATTAGTGAAACCGCATTTGCTAAATGATACCCATGATATCCGGCTCGACGAGGGTCCGGCCCGCGACTGCGGCGTACCGGGTTCCCGCGCTGGAGCGCGGGCTGGCGGTCCTGGAGTACTTGGGCCGGCATCCCGGGGGCCGCGCGATGATCGAGATTGCGCGGGACTTGGGCTTGCCGAAGAACGCGGTGTTCCGCATCACCGTCACCCTGTTGCGAAGCGGCTACCTCGAGCGGGAGGACGGCCGGAAGAGGCTCCGGCTGGGACGCAAGACGCTTGCGCTGGGCTACGCAGCGCTGGGGGAGGGACGCAGCGTGGTCGGGCACTCCCTGGAGTCGATGCGCGCGCTGCGCGACGGCACCGGGGAGACGGTCTGTCTGAGCGTGCTGGCGGATGGGGAGGGTTTCGTGCTCGAAGCCGTCCCCGGGACGCACCTGTTCCGGTGCGCGGTCGACCCCGGCATGCGGCAGCCCGGGCATGCCTCGGCCTCCGGAAAGGCGATCCTCGCGCATCTCCCGCGGCGCGAACTGGAGGCCCTGCTGCCCCGACTGCGCCTGGTCCGCCTTACGCGCAACACGATCACAACCCGGGCCCGCCTGAGGAGGGAACTCGAGAGCGTCCGGGATCAGGGCTATGCGGTTGACCGATGCGAGCATGTGGATGGCGCGATGTGCGTCGCCGCGCCGATCTTCGACCGGCAGGGGCTCGCCGTCGCCTCGCTGACCGTGACGGCGCCCGCCGGCCGGATGCCGCGGGGGAAGCTGGCCGCCCTGGGCCGGTTGGTCCGGCGACACGCGGGAGCGATCTCCGAGCGGCTGGGCGGTTCCAGCGGAGGCGCCGTGACATGAACCCCCTGTCGTTTGCGATACGGGCGGTCGGCGTCCTTCTCGCGGCCGCGGTGCCGCGGGATCGGGCGGCGGCCGCGGGGTTGGACGCCCCGCCGCGCGCCTCGCGGCCGCGCGAGGAGCGCCTCTCGCCGGAGGCGGTCCGTCGGTGGGTCGAGGAGGACTGGATGAGGCCGCCGGCCCGTCCGCTCACGACCCGGAGTGACGCGGCGGGGGCGGTGGACGGCGTCCGGAACGGCCGGTATGGGTTTCACACGGGGCTCCACCCGAACCCATGGTGGCAGGTGGACCTCGGCCGCGTCACGCCGGTCGGGCGCATCGTGGTGTTCAACCGGCTCGACTACGCGCCGGGCCTTCACAACGCCGACAACGTCCAGGTCCTCCTGTCCGGCGACGGAACGAACTGGACGGTCCGACACGACAACAGGGGCCGGCACTTCGGCGGCGTCTCGGGCGCAAAGCCGCTGGAGGTGGTGTTTCAGGATGGCGGGGCACGGGCGCGGTTCGTCCGGCTGCTCGTGCCGGGCGCAACGCCGGTCTTCCTGCACCTGGACGAGGTGGAGATCTACGGGCCGGGGCCGGATCCGGTCAATCTCGCGCTTCACCGCCCGGCGGACCAGTCGAGTCTCAGCCCGTGGTCGACCGCGAAGGCCGGGGATCCGCCGGGGTTCCCGACGGTGGCGTGCATCCGGCGCGCGCGGAGGCTCGCGGCCGAGCTGGCGCGGGCGGGCGTGGATGTCGCGCCGTTCCTGCGTGAATTCGACGCGGTGGAGCGGTGTGCGGCGGCCCTGCCGGCGACGGCCACGGACGACGAGCGTCGCCGGCTCCACCTCGACGCGCGCTGGTTGGTCCGCCGGCTGGTGTTTTCGAACCCGCTGCTCGATTTCGACCGGCTGCTCTTCGTGAAGCGGTTCACGCAGGAGACGTATCCCGACGTCTGCCTCAACCACATGCCGTGGGTCTCGCGGCCCGGCGGCGACATCTGCGTGCTGGAGAGCCCCTTCTCGCCCGACGGGTCCGGCCAGGGCGTGCGGCATGTCCTCAACCGCGCACTCGGCCCGGGCCACGTCCATGGCATGGATCTCTGGTGGAACGGCGACCGGATCGTGTTCGGCTTTGCCCGCGCCAGGAGCGGGGAACCTCCCGCGGGATGGCTCGACCGCAGGACGAACTACGACCTGCGGCGCACGGAGGAGCCGATCCACATCTTCGAAATCGGCACCGACGGACGCCGCCTGCGGCAGCTCACAAGCGGCGAGTGGAGCGATCTTGATCCGACGTACGCGCCCAACGGCGACATCGTGTTCGTCTCCGAGCGATGCGGCACGTCGCTCCAGTGCAACGAGTACGACAAGGACGAGACGAGCTGCAACCTCTACGTCATGCGGCCCGACGGTGGCGGCATCCGGCGCCTGAGCGTGAACAAGGACGGCGACTACCTGCCCCACGCGCTCGATGACGGCACCATCGGCTACACGCGTTGGGAGTATCACGAGCGCGGCTTCGCGTACATCCAGTCGCTCTGGTTCGTGCGCCCCGATGGAACCGGCGCCGACGCGATTTTCAAGCAGCACTTCGCCAACCCGTGGGCGCTGGAGGACGTGCGGTCCATTCCCGGCAGCCGCAAGCTCGTCGCCATCGCCGCCGGCCACCACACGCTCGCCGTGGGCCCGCTGGTGACGGTCGACGCCTCGCCCGGCATGAACGACCCGCGGGGACTGGGAATCGTCACGCCCGGCGTGAAGCCGCCCGAGGGCGGCATGGATGGCGTGCCCGTTCCCGAGGGGGGCGTGGAGGATGCCGGCGGTTTCTACTCCACGCCGTGGGCGCTCTCGGAGAAGTTCTTCCTCGTCGCCTACAACTTCGGGAAGGAGACCGACGCCAAGGGGTACGCGCTCTACCTGGTGGACGTGTTCGGGAACAAGGAACTCGTCTTCCGCGACCCGGCCATCTCCTGCTTCATCCCCATCCCGCTGCGCGCGCGCCCGCGGCCGCCCGTGCTGCCCGACACGGTGGACCTGACGAACACCTGGGCGACCTGCGCGGTCAGCGACGCCGGTTTCGGCAGCGAGGCCGTTGCGGACCGCATCCGCTACCTCCGGATTGCCGAACCGGTCGGCTGGCCCTACGACAACACGAACGGCGGGCTGCGCTACGTCGAGGATCACCACCGTCAGAAGCCGACCGCGGAGAAGCGCATCGTCGACAACTGGACGCCCGTGCGCGTTCTCGGCGACGTTCCGGTCGAACGCGACGGAAGCGCGCACTTCCGCGTGCCGCCGGACACGGCGGTCTACTTCCAGTTGCTCGACGAGAACCGGATGGAGCTGCGGCGGATGCGGAGCTTCATCAGCTTCCAGCCCGGCGAGCAGCGCGCCTGCGCGGGATGCCACGAATCACGCGGCCTGGCGCCGCGCGACGCGCCGGCGCCGCTCGCGCTTCGGCGTGCGCCATCGGACCCGATTCCTCCGCCGTGGGGCGACCGGGCGGTCAACTTCCTGCGCGACGTGCAGCCGGTGCTCGACCGCCACTGCGTGGGCTGTCACGGAGGGCTGAAGCCCGCGGCGAAGCTGGACTTCTGCGGCGGCCTCACCAGTTTCGATCTGGCCGTGCCCGGCTACGGCTACAACCGCGCCTACGCGACCATCATGGAACACGGCCTGGTGTCGTGTTCGCCGGCGCGCGCCCAGGATGCAGGCATCACGCCGCCGCTGGCCTACGGCGCGATCAAGAGCAGGTTGATGGCTGCGCTCGACAAGGAGCCGCACGTCCGGCGCGTGAAGCTGGGTGCCGAAGACAAGCTGCGCCTGACGATGTGGATCGACGCCAACGCGCCCTATCACGACCTCTTCATCAACAAGCGCGCCCCGCAGCCCGCCTACGATCTGGCCGCGGACCGCGAACTGCATGCCGGCCTCAAGGCCATCCACGAACGCCGCTGCGCCGCCTGCCATCGCGCCGACGAGGTCACGCACCTCGACTGGATCGACCTGCGCGATGCAAGGCGCAGTCTGTTCCTTGCGGCTCCGCTCGCGGAGAGCTCGGCGAAATGCAAGGGTGCGGTCTATGCCGATGAACATGACGCCGACTACCGCGAGGCCCTGGCGCTGACGCGCGCCGCGGTGCAGCGTGCGTGGGACGCGCCCCGGCGGGATCTCGTGGATTGCCCTCGGGGCGACGAACCCGGCAGGGCGCATGGAGGGGAACCATGAAGGCGAAACGCAGGCAGTTCCTGAGGCTAGCGGCGGCGGGCGGGCTCGGGCTGGCGGCCGGTTGCGCGACCGTGCCGCGCCGGGTGGTCTCGCGGAATTCCAAGCTCCAGCACGCCTGCATCGGTGTCGGCGGCATGGGGATGCAGGACATCAAGAACCTGAAGGACATCGACCGGGCCCGGATCGTCGCCATCTGCGACGTGGACAGGAAGCGCCTCGCGACCGCGGCCGAGATGCTGCCGGACGTGCGCCAGTACACGGACTGGCGCGAGCTGCTTGCCCGGGAGGGCGACCGCGTGGATTCGGTGAACGTCAGCGTGCCCGACCACATGCACGCGATCGTCACGCTGACGGCGCTGCGCGCGAAGAAGCACGTCTACTGCCAGAAGCCGCTATGCCACGATGTGGCCGAGTGCCGCGTCATCACCGACGCCGCGAGGGCCGCGGGCGTGGTGACGCAGCTCGGCACGCAACATGCCTCCGGCATCGGCGACCGCATGGCGGTGCAGTGGCTGCGCGAGGGTGTCATCGGCCATGCCACGCGCGTGCTGCTGTGCTCCAACCGGTCCAACATCATCGGGAAGTACCGCCTCGAGGGCCCGCGACCCGCCCAGGGCACGCCGCCGCCGGCGGAGCTGGACTGGGACCTGTGGCTTGGCACCGCGCCGGAGCGACCGTATGCGCCGGAGATCTACCATCCCGCGAAGTGGCGGACCTGGCTCGACTTCGGAACCGGCTGGTCCGGCGACATCGGCTGCCACATCTTCGACGCCGCCTGGAAGGGGCTGGGGTTGAAGGCCCCCCGATCGGTCACCGCCGAAGTGCAGGCGTCGTGGCGCGATTCTCCGGCGCGGCGCGGCGACACCTGGCCGCAGAGCGACCACATCACGTGGATCTTCCCGGGCAACGCGGCGACGGGCGGGAAGGACCTGACCGTCGAGTGGTTCGACGGCGAGTTCTATCCGCCCGCCGAGTTCCAGAAGATGACGAACTTCGAGAAGTACCCGGAAGAGGCCGCGATGATCCTCGGCACGGAGGGCGCGATGCTCGTGCCGCACCAGAACGGTCCGAGGCTCTTTCCACAGGAGAAGTTCTCCGGCCTTCCGAAGCCGAAACCGGCGCCGCGCAGTCACTACCGCCACTTCGTCGAGGCGTGCCTCGGCGGCGAGATGACCGAGTCGCACTTCGCGCAGACCGGGCCCATGGCCGAGGCGATCCTGCTCGGCACCGTCGCCGTTCGCGTCCCCGGGAAGGTGCTGAAGTGGAACGCCTCCGGCCTGAGCATCCCCAACGATGAGGAGGCGAACCGCCTCCTGCGCCGAACCTACCGCAAAGGCTGGCAGGTTGCGGGATTGTAGGCCGTTCGGGCCGGACGAGCGGCGGGGTCTCCCGGCGTCAGGCGCTGGTCCACCATCGCCGTCCGGGGCGGGCGACCGTGCCATGCCTTGAAGGCTCGCGAGAAACGGGCCGGCGACTTGTAGCCGAGTTCGGAGGCGACGCTCTTGACCTGCGCATCCGGCTGTCGCAGCGGACCGCCCCGGCCTGCACCCGACGGTCGTCGGCGCCCTCCCGTCCCCGTGCGCCGCGCTCAACATGACGAACGTGCTCGTGCAGGGGCTGGCCGTCGAGGCCTGCTTCACCGGCGACCCCGAGCTGGTCATGCAGGCGATCGCGCTGGATCCCCCGACCGCGGCGGCGCTGACACTCGACGAGACCCGCCGGATGACCGCCGAGATGCTGGAGGCGGAGCGCGCCCACCTGCCGCAGTTCGCGGGCAGGCGCCTGCGGGCCGTGCCGCCGGTCCGCATCCCGAAGAACGTCCAGCGCGCCCGGGTGCCGGTCGACCCGGCGCTGGCGATCGCCAACCGCTTCGGCAAGTTCGCGCAGTCGTGAGGCGCGCGGAACACCCTGGCCGGGCCTCCCGGGAGCCGCTCCGCGGATTGGGGTGTTCCGCGGCCAGAGACGAGAATCGAAAGTCACAAGGCCCGCGTTCCGAAACCTCGGGGACATCGCCGCGCTCGCTCCCCATGCGCGCGCCGCCGCGGGGCCGGGAGATGCGAACTCGGGGCTTGAACGGAAGGCGACGCGAGCGCTTGATGGTAGGGGATGGAGCTTCCGCGACTCCGGTCGCCGGGAAGGGGCTTAGGATGTTGCCATGACTACCTTGGGGCGGACGATCCTGCTGGCCGGAGCCACATCGGTGGCGCTCGTCGTCGGTACGTCGGCGCGGGCGGCGCACGAATTCAACGGGCCGTACAGCGGTGCGAACCTCAACCGCGTCGCGTTCCCGGTCGGCGGCATGGGGGCGGGGATGTACTGCCTCGAGGGCTACGGCGCACTCTCGACGATGTCCGTCCGGCACACGATGGACTTCACGCACGAGCCGAACGGCTTCGCCGCGGTGTGGATCGCCGGCGCGAAGGAGGGCGAGTCGGTCGCGCGCGTGCTGGAGGGCCCGATCCCCGACTGGAAGTACTTCGGCATGCCGGGGACGGGCAACGGCGGCGCGGGGCGGACCTACGGCCTGCCGCGCTTTCGCGAGTGCACATTCGAGGCGCGTTTCCCGTTCGCCACCGTGAGCCTGCGCGACGCCGCGATGCCGGTCGCGGCCGCGATCACGGCCTGGAGCCCGTTCACGCCGCCGGATCCCGGCCCGTCGAGCCTTCCCGCCGGCGTGCTGGAGTACCGGCTGACGAACCTGACCGCCGTCGCACAGCGCGGCGTCTTCTCGTTCAACACGCGGAACTTCATGGGCGACGGATCCATCGGTCCGATCGACGGCGGCTTCGTGCTCTACTCCGCGGCGGGCACCAACCGCGAGGCGGCCGGCGCCTTTGCGATCTTCACCGGCGCGTCGGGCGTGAAGGTCGACCACTGCTGGTTCCGCGGCGGCTGGTGGGATCCGCTGACGATCGCGTGGCACACCGTCGCCACCGGCGCCCGCGTCGCGAACCCGCCCGTGCCGGGCAAGGCCCCCGGCGCGTCGCTGTCCGTCGCGTTCGACCTGGCCCCGCGCGCGGAGACGACGATCCGGCTGAACACGTGCTGGTACGTGCCGGGCAGCGAACTCAAGTACGGGAAGAGGACGGGAACTTCGGCGGCGGCGTTCGGGGCCGCGCCGTCGCGCGGCAAGGCGAAGGGCCAGCAGGAGGTCGCCGGCTTCCTCGGCCGGGGGCTGGTGAACACGTTCGACCCCGACGGGGACGGCTCGACGGGCACGCTGACCTCGGTGGCGTTCCCGATCGACCGCCGCCACCTGCACTTCCTGGTCGGCGGCGGCGATTTCGAAGGCTCCACCTGCGTCAACCTGCTCGTCGACGGCACGGCGGTCCGGTCCGCGACCGGGCGCAAGTCCGAGACGCTTGCCTGGGCGACGTTCGATGTTTCGGAATTCGCCGGGCGCACCGGCCGCGTGCAGATCGTCGACCGCGAGACCGGGCCGTGGGGCCACATCAACGCCGATCATTTCGTCCTGAGCGACGAGCCCGTCGCGGCGTTGCGCACCGGCAGCGGCAACGCGATCGTGCAGGCGCCCGCGCGCGCGAGGGTGCTGGCGAACTTCGAAGGGAAGGACTACGAGGGCTGGACGGTCGGCCCGGCTCCCGCCCCGTGCGGCTGCGCCGGCGGGGCCTGTCCGCCGGACGCCGTGCCGCCCGCCTACGTGCCGTGGTACGCGACGAGGTTCACGTCCGTCGCGGAGGTCGCCGCGCACTGGCGCGCGAACATCGACGACTACCGGCGGAGGAGCGCGGAATGGCGCGACGCCTTCCGCGCGCGGCCGGGGCTCCCGCCCGAGGTGCGCGAGGCCATCGCCGCGAACCTGACGATCCTCAAGTCGCCGACCGTGTTGCGCCAGCACGACGGCCGTCTCTGGGGCTACGAGGGCTGCGGCGACAACTCGGGCTGCTGCCCGGGCTCGTGCGCGCATGTCTGGAACTACGAGCAGGCGGTCTGCCATCTGTTCCCGTCCCTCGCGCGCGGCATGCGCGAGACCGCGTTCGGCGAGGGGCAGGACGAGAACGGGCGCCAGGCATTCCGCGTCAATCTCCCGATCGCCCCCGGCGGCGGCGTGTTCGACGCGGCGGACGGCCACCTCGGCGAGATCATGAAGGCGCACCGCGAGTGGCGGATCTCCGGCGACGACGCGTGGATGAAGCGCCTGTGGCCGCGCATCCGCTCCGCGATGGACTACGCGATCCGCACCTGGGACCCGCGCGGGACCGGCCTCCTCGAGGAGGAGCACCACAACACCTATGACATCAACTACTTCGGTCCCGACGGCCACTGCGGCAGCTTCTACCTCGGCGCGCTGGCCGCCGCGATCCGCATGGGCAGCGCCGCGGGCGACGACGTCGAGCGCTACCGGGCGCTGCTCGCGAAGGGGCGCGCGCGGATGGAGACGGAGCTCTTCAACGGCGAGTACTTCATCCAGATCGTGAGGAAGGAGGGCCTCGCGAAGAACTTCACGCCGGTCAACCCGGAGGAGCAGAGCGAGGCCTACCGCGATGTCGCGCGCCGGGTGAACGAGGAGGGACCGAAGTACCAGTACGGCACCGGCTGCCTCTCCGACGGCGTGCTGGGCCTCTGGATGGCCCGCGTGTGCGGGATCGAGGAGGACCTTGTCGACCCCGCCAAGGTGCTGAGCCACCTGCTGGCGGTCCATCGGCACAATCTCAAGCGCGACCTCTCGATGCATGCGAACCCGCAGCGGCCGACCTACGCGATGGGCGGCGAGGGCGGGCTGCTGCTCTGCTCGTGGCCGCGCGGCGGGAAGCCGCTGCTTCCGTTCGTCTACAGCGACGAAGTCTGGACGGGCATCGAGTACCAGGTGGCCGCGCACCTGATCCTGCTCGGCCGGCGCGCGGAGGGGCTCGAGATCGTCCGCGTCTGCCGCGCCCGCTACGACGGCGTCCGCCGCAACCCGTTCAACGAGTACGAGTGCGGCCACTGGTACGCGCGCGCCCTGTCGAGCTATGCGCTGCTGCAGGCGTTGGCGGAGGGCGCGAAGTGACGCGCGCATGACGGGGCCCGCCCCAGCGGTCCTCCGGATGGAGGGCATCGGGATGCGCTTCGACGGCGTCCCGGTGCTGGAGGACGTCGCGTTCGACCTGCGCCCCGGGGAGGTTCACGTCCTCGCCGGCGAGAACGGCGCGGGGAAAAGCACGCTCATCAAGATCCTCGCGGGCGTCCACCGGCCGACGGGCGGGCGCATGGAGATCGCCGGCGGGCCCTACGCGCCGCGGCATCCGCAGGACGCCGAGGCCGCGGGCGTCGCGGTGATCCACCAGGAACTCTCGCTCGTGCCGTCGATGTCCGTCGCGGACAACCTCTTCCTCGGCCGCGAGCGGACGCGCGGCGGCTGGGTGAGGCGCGGGGCGCAGGAGCGCGAGGCGCGGGAGATCCTGCGCGGCGTCGGCCTCGACCTCGACGTGTCACGTCCGGCGGACGACTTCCCGATCGGCATCCGCCAGATGATCGAGATCGGCAAGGCCGTCGGGCGGCGGGCGCGGATCCTCGTCATGGACGAGCCCACCAGCGCCCTCAACGCCCGCGAGGCGGAGACGCTCTTTGCGCGCGTGGCGGACCTCAAGGCGCGGGGCTGCGCGATCGTCTACATCACGCACAAGATGGAGGAGATCGAGCGGCTGGCCGACCGCATCACGGTGCTGCGCGACGGCCGCCTGGTCGGCAGCGCGCCGAAGGCCGAGCTGCCCATGAACCGGCTGATCGAGTGGATGGTCGGCCGCGCGGTCGAGGCGCGGTTCGCCCGCCGCGCGCCGGAGCCGGGGAACGAACTGCTGCGGGTCGAGGACTTCAGCGTCCATCCGGCCGGGCGCGCCGCCGCCCCGGCGGTTGATCGCGTGTCGCTCTCGGTCCGCGCCGGCGAGATCGTCGGTCTCGGGGGCCTGCAGGGCTGCGGCGCGAGCGAGCTGATGGCGGGGCTCTTCGGCGCGTGGGGCGGGGCGACATCCGGCGCCGTCCGCCTGCGGGGGACCCCGGCGTCGTTCCGCGCGCCGGCGGAGGCGATCCGGGCCGGCGTCGCGCATGTCCCGAACGACCGGAAGGGCGCGGGGCTCGTGTCCGATGCGTCGATCGTCTTCAACGCGACGCTTGCCGCGCTGCCCCGGCTCTCGCCCGCGGGCTGGCGCTCGGCGCGCCGCGAGCGCGAGGCGACGCGCGCCGCCGTGGAGCCGCTGCGCCTGCGCGCGGCGGGCCTCGACCTCCCTGCCGCCGCGCTGTCCGGAGGGAACCAGCAGAAGGTGGTTCTTGCGAAGTGGATGATGACCCGGCCCTCGCTGCTGCTGCTCGACGAGCCCACGCGCGGGGTCGACGTCGGCGCGAAGCGCGAGATCTACGCGCTGCTGGACGAATGGACCGCCGCCGGGATGGGCGTCCTGCTGATCACCTCCGAGATGCCCGAGCTTCTGGCGATGAGCGACCGGATCGTCGTGCTGCACCGCGGCCGGGTGACCGCGACGATGGATGCCGCGGAGGCGACGGCGGAGCGCGTGCTCGCCGCCGCGATGGGGAGGACCGTCGATGAATGACCGCGCGGACATCATGGTGGAATCAGGGCCGCCGGGCCCGGGCGCCCGTGTCGTGCGATGGCTCGGCACGGCCGCCGGCCGCGCGTTCATCGCGCTCGCGCTGGTCGTGGTCGTCGGGCTGGTCTTCCACGCCGACGGCGCTTTCTACAAGCTCGGCACGCATCGCGATGCGCTGCGGCAGGCGTCGGTCTACGGCATCCTTGCCTGCGGCATGACGCTCGTGATCGTCACGGGCGGCATCGACCTGTCCGTCGGCAGCGTGCTGGCCCTGGTCGCGGTCGTCTTCGCGCGGATGTCGATCCACGGGGGCTGGACGCCCTGGCTGGCGGTGCCGCTCGCCCTGCTGATCGGCGCGTCGTGCGGCGCGGCGTCGGGCCTGGCCGCGGCGCGCTGGCGCGTGCAGCCGTTCATCGCGACGCTGGCGGTGATGGTCTTCGCTCGCGGCCTGGCGAAGTACGTCTCCGGCGGCATGAAGGTCTCGACCGCGGTGCAGCAGGCGGACGGGACCTACCGGTACGTCGATGTGCCGGCGGTCTTCCGCGCGATCGACGCGCGGATCCTCGGCGACAACGTCTCCGTGGTCACGGTCCTGTTCGTCGCCTGTCTCGCGCTGAGCTGGCTGGCCCTCGCGCGGCACCGGTGGGGCCGGCAGCTCCTCGCGATCGGCGGCAACGAGGAGGCGGCGCGTCTCTCCGGCCTTCCGGTGCGCGGCGCGAAGTTCGCCGCCTACGTTGCGAGCGGCCTCCTCGCCGCGGCGGCGGGCATCGCGCAGGCGGCGCAGGAGCAGCAGGGCGACCCCGAGGCGGGGGCGGGCTACGAGCTGATCGCGATCGCAATGGTGGTGATCGGCGGCACGAGCCTCGCGGGGGGTCGCGGGGGCATGGGGCTCACCCTGATCGGCGTGCTGACGATCGGCTACCTCGAGAAGATCCTTAGCATCAACGCCGTCCCCGAGGCCGGCCGCCTGATGCTCACGGGCGTCATTATCCTGGCCGCCGTGCTGACGCAGCGGAGGACGAGATGAGCACCGAACATCCAACAGCGAACGGCGTTCGCTGGCCCCGGTCTTCGCCAGGCCACTTCGCAGGGCAGGCGGGACGGCGCCCCCCAGAGCCGTTCTCGCGCAACGGGCCGGGAGGGTCGCGCTCCGCGCGACCGTTGGGGCGTGTCCTTCGTATCGGCCGCACGGAGTGCGGCCCTCCCGCCCGGTCGCATCCGGACGCAGGGTCGCGCCCCGTTCCGGCGCGACCCTTGGCTGCTTGCGTGGTTCACGCCTGGCCGGGAACTTGGGGGAATTGTGAAGCCCGTGTCTCGCGGGTAGAGTCCGACCCATGAAGACCCGCCTCGCCGCGCCGGCGCTGTCCATCGTCATCCCGCTTGTCCCTCGGGCGGCGGAGATCGTCCATGTCCATGAGGGCGCGAGGATGCCTTGCGAGAAGGCCATTCCATGGTCGTACGCCGCGGCGACGGCCGGGACGGCGCGCGACCGCGGATTCCCGTACCAGTCCGTCTCCACCGACCGCGGCCTGACGTGGTCGGCCCCGCGGAACACGGGCATGTGGGGCTACCCCGCGCACATCCTGACCCTGCCCGGCGGCCGGCTGCTGGCGACCTACGGCGTCCGGCGCGTCCCGATGGGCATCCGCGCGACCGTCAGCCGCGACGGCGGGCAGACGCGGGCCACGAACGAGACCGCCGTGCTGCGCGCCGACCGCCGCGGCGACGGCAGCGACCTCGGCTATCCGATCGCCGTGCCCGTCGGGGACGGCGTGCTGCTGAGGGTCTGCTATCTCAACGACACGGATAACGTCACCCACATCGCCGCCACGCGCTGGCGGCAGGGGCCGTAGCGGCGGAGGGCGCACACGGAGACGCAGAGGGCGCAGAGGACGGACACGGACGGAAGACGAGCACAAAGGCGAAAAAGGACGCGAAGAAGATCCGGGAGAAACGCGATGAAATCCATGGCGGTATGGGCGGGGATGGCGGCGGTCGTGATGGCGGCCGGGTGTGGAAAGAAGCCGGAGGGGGGTGCGGCGGCGCCGGGCGCGGCTGCGGCACCGGCGGCGGCCGTGAAGACGATCGGCATGAGCCAGTGCAACCTCGGCGAGCCGTGGCGGGTGCAGATGAACGCGGACGTCAAGGCCGCCGCGGAGAAGCACCCGGACCTCAAGGTGGTCTTCAAGGACGCGCAGAACGACACGCTCAAGCAGCGCGCCCACGTCGAGGAGTTCGTCAGCGCGGGCGTCGACCTGATCGTCATCAGCCCCAAGGAGGCCCAGCCGCTGACCGAGCCGGTCGCGAAGGCCTTCCGCGCGGGCATCCCGGTCATCGTGCTCGACCGCGCCGTGCTGGGCGAGGACTACACGTGCTTCATTGGCGCCGACAACCGGAAGATCGGCCGCGCCGCGGGCGAGTGGGTGAAGCAGGCGCTGGGCGGCAAGGGGAAGGTCGTCGAGTTGAAGGGCCTGATGACGTCGACGCCGGGCCAGGACCGTCACCAGGGCTTCCGCGAGGGCCTCGCCGGCAGCGCGGTCGAGGTCGTCTTCGAGGCCGACATGAAGTGGCTCGAGCCCGAGGCGCGCAAGGAGATGGAGTCGGCGCTGGCGCGGTTCGACGCGATCGACCTGGTCTACGCGCACAACGATCCCGGCGCGCACGGCGCCTACCTCGCGGCCAAGGCTGCGGGGCGCGAGGGCGTGATCCGCTTCGTCGGCATCGATGCGCTGCCGCAGGAGGGCGTCGCCTACGTCGCGCAGGGCATCCTCGCCGCGACGTTCGAGTACCCGACCGGCGGACGCGAGGCGATCGAGGTCGCGTTGAAGGTCTTCGCGGGGCAGCCGGTGGAGAAGAAGATCGTCCTCGGCTCGCGCCTGTTCACGAAGGACACGGCCGCCTCGGGCGGCACGCCGATTCCGTAGGTCCGGAAACCGTGCGGGAGGAGAGTGGCCATGAGCATGCAAAGCGAGACCGGGTGTTGTCCGCGGTTCGATCCGGCGCCGTGGGACGCGAAGGAGATCGTCTGGAAGGGACGCAGGTTCCTTCGCGACCGCGTGCGGAGTTTCCTGCACATCCCGCTGAACTTCGGCGCGGTGATGCGTCGTTGCGATGCCCGGATCCGTGCGGCGGGCGCCGAGTCGCCGGAGATGATCGTTGTGGCCGACGAGAACTCGCTTTGGGGCGCCGATGTCTACGTCGCCGTCAGCGGCGACGTGCCGGGCCATCCGGTGGTCACCCTCGACGGCACCTATCTGAGCCGTGTCTTCGAGGGCCCGTACTCGCAGATGCGCGCCTGGATCTCCGACATGATGCGCCACGTGGCGGAGCGCGGCCGCAAGGTCGAGAAGCTGCTCTTCTTCTACCCCACCTGTCCCAAGTGCGCGAAGGTGTATGGCAAGAACTATGTGGTCATTCTGGCCCGCGTGTAGCCGTGCCACGGTGCGGACGGGAGGGCGAGGAACATGAGCGCAAAGAGGTCATGCATCGTTACCGCGGTCACCGCCGGGTTGGCGTGCGCCGCCGCGGCGCAGAGCGCGACGCTGGCGCCGCATCCCGGGGCTGGGGAGGCCGTGCCGATCGCCGTCGCCGTCACGTGGAGCGGGAAGATCGCCGACGAGGCGCTGCAGCGGCTTGCTCCTGAGAGCGGGTTCATTGCCGACGCCGCCGCGTGGACGGCCCTCTGGCGGGCGTGGCGGCGGGGGGAGGCCGTTCCGGCCGTGGATTTCGCGAAACACCTCGTTCTCGTTGCTACGGCCTCGGGGCCGAACAGCGTCGGGTGCGAGCCGCGCCTCGAGCCGAACGGCAACGTCCTTGCGAACGCGATGAGCACGCTGATCGGCGGCCCCGGCTTCGGCTACCTTCTCCAGTGCATTCCGCGCGCGGGCGTGCGCGCCGTGAACGGGCGGCCGCTCCCGGGCGAGGCGCCGCTGCCGCCGGCCGCCCCGAAGCGCCGCGGTCCCGGGAGGCTGGTGCCGGGCGTTGCGCCGGGGTCGCCGGGGCAGGGGATGGACGAGCCGGTCGTCGCGCCCTCCTCCGGCAGGGCGGGGGTCGTATCCTCGGATGCAATGGCTCCCGCCGTGGTGTCGGCCGGGGAGCCGGCTCCGGGGGCGGCTCTGCCGCCGGTCTGCGAGGTGAAGGACCTTGTGCCGCATCCGGGCGTCTTCGACGTCGCGACGTGGCGCACCCCGCTGGTCCTGGACTCGGCGGTCGGGGCGGCGAAGCACTTCGACGCGGGAAACATGACGGCACTCGCGAAGCAGGCCGACTTCGCGACGCAGGTGGTCCTCGTCTTCGCCTGGCGGGGTTCGGGCCAGGACCGGCTGAACGTGGCGGTGGCGGAGTCGTACCCGGAGCAGGTCTTCTTCACGCTTCGCCCGGGCCGCACGCGCGACCTGCGCGAGCATGTCCGCATCTTCGCCCTGCGGAAGAACGTCGCTTGGAAGGTGAATGCGGCGAAGTAGCCGCAGGACCGGGCCCCGGGCGCACGCCTACTGCTCGCATTCCTTCATCTTGCGCTCGAAGAAGTCGTCCAGCAGGAGGCCGCGATCCTTGAGCTCCTTCAGCTCCGCGATGCGCCGCGAGACCTCACCCTTGCTGAACTTCGGCTTCGAGGCCGAGTAGATGGCGACGATATCGTTGGCGGCGAGGGCGCGGTTGTAGATGCGGACGTCGTCGAGAACGCCCTGGTAGGAAACGTTCTTGTCCTCGGCGGTCGGGTGGGAGCGGTTCGCGCCGATCGTCAGTTCGCGGCCGGCCGCCCCGATGGCGCCCTTCCAGGCCGAGTTCTGCTTCTGCACCACGCTGTCGATGTAGAGCTTCAGGGTCTCGCCGTCGTACGTGGCCGCCAGGTGGTGCCAGAAGCCGTCGGCGACCATGTTGTCGCCGGCGCAGGAATGCCCCGCCACGTAGGCCAGCGCCTTTCCGCGCATCCCCGAGGCGCCCTCGCCGATGGTCAGCGCGAAGCCCTCGCGCGAATGCCGGTCGATGAGGGTGCGTCCGGTGGTGCCCTCCGGCGCCTTGATCCACACCATGAACGAGGCCTGTTTCGCGTTCAGCGATGCCGAGCCGGGCGTCACGATGAAGTGGTCCGTCCCGCCGAACTCGCACCCTCCGCCCACGCGGCCCTTCTCGGTCCACTTGGCGCCGGCGATGCGACCTGCGTTGCCCTTCCCGCTGGAGTCCACGATGACGCAGTTGGTCGGCGCCTCGTTGAACTCGAAGTGGAGGACGAGGCCCTCCGTCGGCAGGTTGGTCATTGCGGGCGTCTGGGCGGACGCTGCCGCCGCGGTCAATGCCGCAGCGGCGGCGACGGCCAGGGCCTTCGGGCTGCTTGTGCGGATCGTCTTCATCATCGGGTCTCCGCTCACGCCCGGCCGGGCCGGGCGGTCCACGCGGGTCCGACCGTAGTCCGCCCCGCCTCCCGAGGTCAAGCCCGCGAGGGAAGCACCCAACGGTCCGTCCGCCTCCGGGCTGGCCTCGTTTCCGCGTCGGCCCGCTTCTGTGCCTGTTTCGAGCGTCGGTATTCGGATCTCGCGCTTCCCCTTGCCCGCCCCCCCCGCCGTTGTGCCGGCGAGGGCGGTGGGGAGGAACGGCCGGTCGGACCGGGTCCGGAATCGGCATGGGCGCCCCGTCGGGGGTCCTGGCGGGCGGCCGGCGCGGAGCGATGGGAGGGGTCTTCCTCGTCTGGAGCGGGTCGCGAAACGGCGGGATCCGGGTGCGGGAAGGGTTGTCGGCCGCGCCGGTGCGGGGCTATTCTGCGCGCATGAACGCGCGCCCGCTCCCCCGCATCGGCCTCCTCTTCATCACCCTCGCCGCCTGTGCATCCGACTTCGCCTGGCGCGACGCGCCCGACGATGCCGCGACGCTGGCCTGGGTCCGGTTCGACGGGCAGACCTATCACGACGTCGGCTACCAGTTTCTGGGAACGTCCGGGATCGACATCCGGTTCGACGTCGCGCCGGCTCCGGGCCAGTCGCTCGACCTGCGCTGGGGTGCGAAGAAGGACAGGCGCGGCGCGGACATCGTGGTCGGCAGCCACACGCAGCGCGTCGAGGCCGGCGGTCACGACGGCTTCCGCTGGCTGCGCGTTCCTGTCCCGGCCGGGCTCACCGGCGAGAGCGTCACCGTCCGTCTCCGCGAGGCGCCGCCGAAGGCCGCGTTCGTCGCCGA
>Ga0194113_10000386_pt1 | contig 56541 bp, 42 predicted proteins | sample TA2MahC200mmetaG_FD_146193 | JGI IMG/M metagenome (GOLD analysis project Ga0194113, IMG submission 146193) | Freshwater microbial communities from Lake Tanganyika, Tanzania - TA2015017 Mahale Deep Cast 200m | ecosystem: Environmental > Aquatic > Freshwater > Lake | place: Tanzania: Lake...
AAGCTCGTCAATCGAAAAGGGTTCTGGTATAGCGTTCTTGTTCATGGCGTTCCCCCTTCCCATCTTTTTTTGGCAAAAACGGGTATGGCTGGAACGCCTTTATTTTTCAACAGTTTTTGGAGAGGCCTGACCCATTGCCATACAAAAATGGCGAAACTCTAGCGGGAGAGCCCTTTTTGCAAAAAGGGCCCTCCCCGGACCCCTCTCCCAAAAACTCCCGCCTTCTGCAAGCGCTTCCAGCGCTTGCGGGACGCTTGGGCCGCAAAGGACTCACCGACTATCCGGAAAACTCCGTTTGTGGACGCAATAAGGGGAAGACGCCCTCACTTCTACCTGAATCCGCCTTATCATTTCTTGTATGAGATCCGGTAAACCACGCCTGCCTTGTCGTCTGAGACGAGGAGGGCCCCATCAGGCATCACCAGGACGTCCACAGGTCTGCCCCAGGCAGAAAACCGCTGTAACCAACCTTCCGCGAAGACCTCGTATTTGACTGGGCGATTGTTCTCCATGCGCGCCATAGTTATCCGGTAACCGATCGGGAGGCTGCGATTCCATGAACCGTGTTCCGCTATGAAGATCTGGTTTCGATACGTTTCCGGGAACATCCGACCCGTATAGAAGCGCATGCCAAGAGAGGCAACGTGAGGCCCCAGCTCAAGCTCGGGAGGAACGAACTCGCTGCATAGATGTTTTCGGCCGAACTCCGGATCGCTGATGTTCTTGCCGTGGCAGTACGGAAAGCCAAAATGCAGGCCCTTCTTGGGAGCATGATTCAGCTCGTCCGGAGGGAGATCGTCCCCCAGCCAATCCCGGCCGTTGTCCGTGAACCACAGCTCCTTTGTCACAGGATGCCAATCGAATCCCACTGTGTTCCGAACCCCTCGGGCAAAGATCTCCAGATCCGTGCCATCAGCGTTCATGCGCATGACGCTGGCAAAACGTGGATCTTCTCGTTCGCAAACGTTGCATGGAGCGCCCACGGGCACATATAGTTTGCCATCGGGACCGAAGGCCATGAATTTCCACCCGTGGTGTGCGTCTGTCGGGAATTTTTCGTTGACCACCACCGGCTCGGGCGGATTGCGTAGCCGGGCCTGTATGTTGTCGTAACGTAGAACTCTATTGATTTCAGCGACGTACAGTGACCCGTTACGGAACGCGACCCCGTTTGGCGAGTGCAGCTTTCGGGCCACAACAATCACTTCCGAGGCTTGACCGCCTCCCTTGTCGCCCAAGAGCGCGTACACCTTGCCCGCATCCCGACTGCCAACAAAGACAATACCTTGTGGGCCGTGCGTGAGCGAACGAGCGCCTTCCACGCCTTTCGCGTATACGCTGATTTGAAACCCAGGCGGGAGCTTGATCTCATTGAGTCGAACATCGGCGCCCCACGCGCTTTCGAGGAGCAAACACAGCATCCCCACGAGCAAAGCGAAGAAACGCGCAGGCGAATGGGCTGGGAAATTCAGGGCGCTCATGAGAGTCCCCCCTTTGTTTTGAATCCATTTGCTCGAAACTGAACTATTCGTGGTTGATCATCCCCGCATGGCTTCCAAGAGCGCGACGAGTTTGTCGTTCCCGAAGAACTCCTTCTCCTTGATACGCTCCCGAAACGATTCCAATTTGGCCTCAAAGGACTCCAGAACAGCGGGCGACGGATTCGGATCGGTCGAGTAACCGCCGTACCCGAGCTTCGTCAGGAAATATGCATTGATGAACTGCTCGTAAGCATTCCCTATGGGGAAGGAAAACAACGGTTTACCGAGGTAGAGCGACTCAGAAATAACATTATGGCTCCCGTTGGCGATAACGTACCGACATGAAGCCAGGTCCTCCAGAAAGCCCTGCCTGGATGGCGCCTTGAATACGATGTTCTTTCGGGCAGGCATCTCGCCGAAGCCGTACACGATGAAGCGTGATGCCATCTGCTCGAGCACGGGAAAAAGCCGATGAAACGTCGGTGAGGTTTGGTACACGAGCACGTGTTCGGCCAGGCTCGGTGAGATCTCCGTCACGTCTCGCCTCACGATGGGCGGGATTACGGTTGTGGTGTTCGGATTGAAAGGCTCCAGGGCAAAGTACGACGTTATGAGAAACTGTTGGGCATTACTAAACAATTTCCGGACCACGGTGGTGGTCATGAGGCCATTGATCCATTCACCTCGCGGAGGCTCATAGACGCAGTGGGTGAGAACATGCTGGTGGTCGATGCTCACACACGATCTTCCCAGAGTCCGCGCGGCCAACGGAGTAAAGTATTCGTAATCAGTCAAGATAAGATCCGGATCGAAGCGTCTCATAATGTCCGCCAACCGCTTGATAGTAGCCCTTCGAGTGACTATGACGCGAGCCGCGTTCGCCACCGTCGCGAGAATGTCCACACGGTTGTTGCGATAAGAGGTTCCCAGACACGGCACATCTTCTACCGCGTAGCCCGTGGACCTAAGGTCCTGTACGCGGCCGCCTCCCACAAAGAGAAATTCATGGGAACTCATTTCACGGGCAATGATACGCGCGCGGTTTACGTGGCCTCCCGCGTCTCCCATCACCCCTAGGAGGATGCGCGCCATTCAGGAACCAGCCTCCTTCACACGATTCGTGCGGAATTTGCGTCGAGCCATAACTGGAGGACAAGGAGCGTCCACAGCTCTTTTCGATGATCCGCGCGGCCTGAGTAATGCTCGTCCATGAGGCGTCTGACCACCTGCGGACGGAACAGACCATACTGACTGAGTTGCTTTTCGCTGAGCATATCTTCCATGAGTGGGCGGAGTGTTTCCTTGAGCCAGCGCGCCGTTGGGATCAAGAAGCCCCGTTTCCTCCGATTCAGAATCCTTGAGGGAAGATAAGATCTCATGGCCTTCTTGAGAAGGTACTTTCTCGTTGTCCCGCGCATTTTCATCCGAGGGGGAAGCCCGAAGACGAATTCCATGACGTCCTTGTCCAGGAACGGCGCCCGCACCTCCAGCGAGTTCATCATGGAACAACGATCGACCTTCACCAGGATGTAGTCCAACAAATACTGTCGGGCAAATAAGTAGAAGATGCGGTTCAGAGGCTCGTCGGACGGATAGTTATCGTACAGTCTGCGTGTCTGAGCATAGAGGGCGTCAGAATTGGAGAACTCCTGGGGAAAGTCCACCCAGAGCTCATGTTGCAGTGTCTCGTCACACGAACCGACCCAGATTTGCGCGCGGAGCCACGCTGGGGCTTCAACCCCTGCCAGGAACTTGGCCACCACATGGCCCAGGCTCACATATCCCCCCGAAACAGGAAGGAGCCTGGAGATCGGCTCTATAATCGCCTTCCTCAGGGGTCGCGGAATGCTCAAGTACCAATTCGCAAACCGGAAGCCCGCAAAGTATTCGTACCCTGCAAAGAGTTCATCGCCTCCATCGCCTCCCAGCGCCACTGTCACTCTCTTTCTGGTTATCATCGACAAGAGGTGCGTTGGGACGATGGACGGATCCGACATGGGCTCGTCCAAACGCGACACAATGTGGGGCAGCAGATCTCCGGCGCTGACCGCGCTGAGGGTTTCTTCGTAGTGATCGGTTCCGAAGCGCTGAGCCACCAGGCGCGCATACGGTGATTCGTCATATGTCGGTTCGGAGAATCGGATGCTAAAAGTCTTTATGGACGGTGGCGGCACGAGGTCGGCCATCAGCGCCACGACGGATGACGAATCAATGCCGCCGCTCAGGAAAACGCCAAGAGGCACATCGCTTACGAGACGCCGCTGTACGGCCCGTCGCGTGAGGAACCGAAGCTTTTCACAGCATTCTTCGGTGGATAGGCTTGTATTTTCTTCCGGGATCGGAATGTCCCAGTACGATCTAGTGGTAATGGATTGTCCTGAAAAGACAAGGTAATGGCCGGGTCGCAGTTTATGCGCGTCTCGGTAGATAGTGTCGGGCGTGGGCACGTACTCGTACGCGAGATACCTGGCAATACTAGCCCGATCCACCGACAACTCGAGGCAAGGCAGGCTTCGCAGCGCGGACAATTCCGAAGCAAACGCGAGCACACCATTCTGCAAGGTATAGTAAAAAGGCTTCTTGCCGATACGATCCCGCGCGGCGAAGAGCGTCCTGGATCGCGTGTCCCACAGGGCGAACGCGAACATGCCCTCAAAGCCGTCCAGGCACGCAAATCCCTCGTCAAGGTACGCATACAGCAGCGCTTCCGTGTCCGAACGGGTCCGAAACCGGTAACCTTTACGTTCCAAGCGTTCACGGATTTCCATGAAGTTGTAGATCTCGCCGTTGAACGTGACGACTACTTGTCCGTCAGCATCCATCATGGGCTGGCTGCCGCCTGAGAGATCTATGATGCTCAGGCGCCGATGCCCCAGACACGCCGTGGAGTCGGCCCAGATGCCCTGGCCGTCAGGTCCGCGGTGGACCATGGTCCGGAGCATCTCGGTGATCCAGGCCCTTTGCCGGTCTTCAGAAGCCTGAGCGTTGACAAATCCCGCTATGCCGCACATTGGCGGGTCCTCAAACTTTTGGAACAGCCCATCTTCTCCGCCCGTCGGTGTAAGCATCGAGGAGGGCTTGCTCGGTTTTGCGCACCATGCCGTTCACATCAAACAGGGAAACGACTCGTTCACGGCCCATGAGGCCCATGTGACTTGCCTTGGCGGGGTCCGAGAGCACGCCGGTGAGCGCCTCGGCAAGACCGGCAGGGTCGCGTGGAGGAACGAGGATGCCCGTCGTCCCGTCTTCTACGAGCTCGGGAATGCCGCCCACCCGAGTGGCCACAACCGGCAAACCCATCGACATGGCTTCCAGGATCACATTCGGACAAGCTTCGTCCGCCGAAGACAGGGCAAAAACGGCTGCCCGTCCCATATTCTCTCTAATGTCCTCGGACCCCGGAACCATCGTGACACTCGATTCGAGACCATATCTGCGGATGCCCTGGTTAAGCTCCTTACCCATAGGGCCTTTGCCCACAATCTCGAATCGGGCTTCGGGGAGCCGTTGCGCAACCAAGCGAAAGGCGTCCAGGAGGTTGACCGGGTCCTTCTCCCAAACCAATCTTCCCACAAACAGGACTCGACGCTCCCGCTGAGGCGCGATCCCGTCGGGACAGAACCATTCCGGATCGATCCCGTTGTGAATGATCGCTATCCGTCGAGCATCCACCGAATGCTTTTGCACCATAATGTCTCGCAGAACCCTGGCATTGCAGATGATGCGATCCGAGAGCCGCCAGAGGAATCTCTCATGCTGTTTGGGCAACAGATTACGATACCCGGAAACGATCACCGGCACCCTTACCAGCCTACCGAAGAGCCTTCCCCAGATGTTCGGCACGACAGTGAGGGTGTACAGGATTTGCGGACGACGTGTGTGAAGATGAAAGGCCAGATTCACCAGCGAGTGAGGGCCGACCCACGATGATGTGGACATGCGACGGATCGGTATACCGGCTGCTTCCGCCTGCGGGATCATGTCTTCGCCGCCCCGCAGCACCCACAGTTCGGGATCAAAGAGGGATCGATCGAGTCGGGTCAGAAGATGGATCGCATACCGTTGGGTGCCTCCAAATTCAAGATCCTGGAGCAGAACGGCCAGTCTTATGGGTTCGCGAAAAACGGGCATTTGATTCGGAATTCTCGGGTGTCTCCATGAGCTCGTTTTGCCGACTCTGAGAATACGTCACCATGATCCTCTGAGTCAAACCCCGGTGACACTCGCAGGCATTCAGTCATCCAAGGGGCAGGGGCCTCTGGCCCGCGGGCACGCTCCCTTGACCTATCCGGGGTGGTACATTAGGGTCTCTTCATGATCAAGAATGAGCCGAGTACAGCGCCCGGGAATCAATCCGCTTCTCTCGCGGCCCCAGCGGACAAGGCTCGTGTGGCCTACGTTCTCTTGTGGTTTCCCAAGCCTTCTGAAACGTTCATTTTCCGCGAGGTGCTCAAACTCTGGGAACTTGGACTGCCGGTCAAGGTCTTTGCTCTGTATGGTGAAGTGAAGAAAGAGCTTACGCCGGAAATGGCCGTTGTCTCAAGCAGGGTTGAGCGCCTGGGGATACCATACCTGGCTCAGGCGCCGTCAGAGGTGGCGCACTGGCTGAGAAGAAAACCTCGCGAGACCGTGGGGCTCTTTCGAGAGGTCCTGTTTCGGCGCTGGAGTTGCCTCGAGGTGGCGGGCGAGAGCATCTGGGCTTTCTTCGGAGGTTTGCGGCTTGCCCGTCGCTTCCTGGAGCAAGGAATCGAGCACATTCATGCGGACTGGGCAAACGGACCCGCGACCGCGGCATGGGTCGCGTCACGGTTGACCGGCATCCCTTTCAGTTTCACGGGCCGTGCGGGAGACATCTTTCCGCAAGACGGAGCGTTAAGCGAAAAAATACGAGATTGCGCATTTGTTCGGACTGACGTGAAGAACAACGTGGATTATCTTGCGAGCTTCGCGAACGGACAGACCGACAAAATAAGGCTTGTTTACGCGTCCTTCACACTGCGAGACTTCAAACAAGCCCCGGTTGAGATGCGACCGCCCTATCGGTTGCTGGCCCTTGGCCGCTTCGTTCGCACCAAAGGGTTCGACGTTTTGCTTCATGCTGCTCGTATAATGAAGGATTCCGGTTTTCCGTTCCATCTGACCATTGCAGGCTCGGGCCCGAGAGGACCGTCTCTGAAGCTTCTTTGCCGGCAGCTCGGACTCGGTGATTGCATATCCTTTCCCGGGTATGTGACCCACGACAGAGTGAGCGAACTTTTCGCGGCTTCAGACGTGTTCGTCATGCCGAGCGTTGTCCACAAGAGCGGAGACCGAGACGGAATTCCGAATGTGCTCGTAGAAGCCTTTGCGCATGGGGTTCCCGTGGTCGCTACCGATGTCTCGGGCATCAAGGAGATCGTGATTAATGAAGAGACCGGGCTGCTTATTCCTGAACGAGATCCCGAAGCCGTTGCAGAGGCGATCCGCGCCATGATCCGCGACCGTGAGAAAGCGCTCGAAATGGCTGAGAAAGGGAAGGCCCTTGTCCTGAAACAATTTAATCCGGAACAAAACGGCCGACAATTGTTCGATCTTTTCTTGCAGGCCGCCAACAAGAGAAGGGATTCAGTTTCCGGGGCCACGAAAGTCTCGGGCGGGCCGCATTGAAATGAGGAGCAAAGCGCGAAAGCAAGTCGGTCTCATGCGTGAAGAGACATGCGTCGAGTTGGTGCGAGAGTCCAAGGAGATATTTCTAATGTCCTCATTCATAAAGCTTTTTCCAGGACCAACGTATTGGAAGGCGGCTCTTATTGCGCTGATAGTCGCCGTGGCCTTCGTTCTCACCGGGTGCAATAAGAGCGACACTGAAGCAAAGAAGGCGCTTCAGAATTCCGCAGGCCAGAGAAAAGCCGATGAGCCCGCGTACGGTGACATGATTGTTCGAGGGAGCATCGGGGATGCCTCGGTTCTCCTGCCGGTGCTGGCTATGGATTCCGCGAGCTTCGACATAACGGGACTCATCTATAACGGGCTGGTCAAATATGACAAGGACATCCAGATTGTTCCGGAGTTGTGCGAGAAGTGGGATATTTCCGAAGATAACCTGAGAATCCGTTTTCATCTACGTAAGGACGTGAAGTGGCAAGACGGCGAGCCGTTCACCGCACGGGACGTGGAATACACGTACAAAGTCTACATAGATGAAAAGACCCCCACCGCCTACGCGACCGACTTCAAGCGGGTCGAGAACTTCCACAAGCTGGATGATTACACCTTCGAGGTGACCTACAAGGAGCCGTACGCGCCCGCGCTCGGTTCCTGGACCACCGGAGTGTTGCCTGCTCATCTCCTGGAAGGGACTGACATCACCAAGAGCCCGTTGAAGAGACACCCCATCGGCACAGGACCATACAAATTCGTTGAGTGGAAGACCGGCGAAAAGATCATCGTTGACGCCAACAAGGACTACTTTGCAGGTAGGCCGTACATCAGTCGGGTTCTGACTAGGATCATTCCCGACCCTGCCACCATGTTCCTGGAACTGAAGGCCGGGAGGATCGACCAGATGGGTTTGTCGCCGTTACAGTATTCCCGGCAATCCACCGGAAAGTGGTGGGAGGAGAACTTCCATAAATACCAATACCTCTCATTCAGCTACGCCTATTTGGGATACAATCTGCGGGATTGGAAGTTTGAGGACAAGAGGGTAAGACAGGCTCTGACCTCAGCTATTAACAGGGAGAGCATCGTAGAAGGGGTGCTCCTGGGGCTGGGAGTGGTGGCCCACACGCCGTACAAACCGGACACATACTGGTACAATCCAAATGTAAAGAAATGGCCTTACAATAAGGCCCTCGCCAAGGAGCTCCTCGCTGAAGCAGGCTGGAAAGATACGGACGGTGACGGGATCCTGGAAAAGGGTGGTAAGCCGTTCGAGTTTACTATTCTCACCAATCAGGGAAACGACGTGCGAAAGAATGCCGCCACCATCATCCAGAGAGATTTGAAAGAAGTGGGAGTTAAAGTTCACATCCGAGTAATCGAGTGGGCCGCGATTCTGAAGAATTTCATCGACAAAAGGAGATACGAAGCAATTGTCTTGGGGTGGGGGATCGGCCAAGATCCTAATCAGATAGACATATGGAATTCGGAGAAAACCAAAGAGCACCAGCTCAACTTTATGTCGTACGACAATAAGGAAGTGGACTGGCTCCTGGAGCAAGGTGTCAAGACCTACGATCGCGCGGAACGGAAGAAATTCTACGACAAATTTCAGGAAATTATCGCCGAGGACCAACCGTACACGTTCCTCTGGTTTGGGTATTCGCTTCCCATTATCAGCGCTCGCTTCCACGGCATTAAGCCCGCTCCGATAGGAATAGGTTACAACTTCGAACGCTGGTATGTGCCCAAGCCGCTGCAGAAATACCACATTGAACCGTAATTCCCCGCGGTAAGCATGAAACGTTTTCGGTAGGGCCCGGCATCCCCCGGATCACTTCCGGGGCAGGCTCCGCCGGACCTATACCGGTTGCAAAAAGTCTTGGCTTCTTGGACAGCCAGCGCTTAAAGAAAGACCGGTAGGGGCCGGCGCCTAGCAATGCCCAAGCGTCAATCGGACATTGCTTTTGACAACTTGCTATAACCTCTGGAAGTGTTTGACCATAGTCGCTGTGGGGGCGCACGGTGGTGCGCCCCCACAGCGCAAATCAGCAGACTTTGGAACTATTCCTATAGCTCCACGCCGATCCGTTTCCAGACGGATTCTCCTTCCTGAATCAAAACCGGCTTCAAGTGTGGATAGGTTCTGAACAGGAAGTAGAGCATGGGAAGCACTCCCAAACAAATGATGGTGAGGTCAGGCACAATCCGCATGGTGCCCAGAAACACCACATCGGGTCGCTCGAAGAAATCCGCGCTGCGAGCAGCCCATAGCCCATGCTGGAAGCTGGCCCATGCTTGGATGACACCCACAGGGAAGAGCGTCCCCAAGGTCAACATGCCCAGACCAATGTTGAAGCCCCAGAATGAGAGTTTCAGCGTGCCGTCACTCCAGTGAGCCTTATCCACGAGCCCACGCCACGAAAAGAGCAGCAGAGCGATGGAGATCATCCCGTACGTGCCGAAAAGCGCAGCATGGCCGTGGTTCATCGTAAGGTACGTGCCGTGCTCGTAATAGTTGACAATCGGCAGGTTGATGAGGAATCCGAACACGCCTGCGCCTAGGAAATTCCAGAACGAGGAGGCCACCAGGAAATAGAGCGGCCACTTGTAAGGGAAATCTCCGCCCTTTTGCCGAATGCTCCGATACTCCATCAAGGCCCTGGTCACTAAACCGAGTAAAGGAACAGGTTCCATAGATGAAAAGATGGATCCCCAGGCCAGCCAGAAACTCGGCCCACCATACCAGAAATAGTGGTGCGCAGTTCCGATAATCCCGGAGAGGAACACAATGGAAGCGGTGAAGTAAGCCACAATCAGAGCCCCTCTGGCAGTCGCCAGTCCCATAGCCACTAGCAGTAGCGAGATCACCGCGACACCGAAGAACTCAAAGATGCTCTCCACCCAGATGTGGACAACGAACCACCTCCAGTAGTCGGCCAGAGTCAGGTGGGTTTCCTTTCCGAAAAGCAGCCCGAACCCGAAGAAGAGCACAACCGTGATCGCGCTCAACACATAGAACATGATTAACGAGGTGAATTCATCGTTATGTTTCAGCTTTAGGTGGTGGGAGATCGGGCGATACACAATGAGCAGCCAGGCGATCAAACCTACAAAGAGGAGAATCTGCCAGAACTTGCCCAGCTCCAGATACTCCCAGCCCTGGTGCCCGAGCCAGAACCACCAATCACCGAGAAGTCCGTACACGCCCGCCACTTGTCCGATCAAGCTTCCCAGAGCCACGATGAGAATGGCGACAAAGAGGAGATTCACGAGAGCGCCTTGCCCTTTCGGCTCCACGCCTCCCAGGATCGGGGCCAAGTAGATGGCGGACGCGACCCAGGTTGTGGCGATCCAGAAAATGGCGAGCTGGAGATGCCAGCTTTTCGCCCAACTGTACGGAATGAGATCCGCCACGAACTGCACCCAGAAGCTTGCCGGATGAATCGTGTAGTGAGCAAGCAAGCCTCCGAAGCTCGTTTGGAGCAAGAACAGAAGTATCACGATGAGGAAATACTTGGCTGCCCGGTATTGGCTGGGCGTAAGGGGCATTTCAATGAGTTTTTCCGCCAGGGGGGCGCCTCGCGCCTCACCGTACCAAATTCCGAAATAGTGAACGCAGAAGATAAACAAGCCCAACATGATCAGGAGCCCCAGAATTCCTGCCAAAGACCAGATGTAGGCTTCCGTGGAAGGAACGTTCCCCACACTGGCATCCGGAGGCCAGTTGTTCGTGTACGTGTAGATGCTGTCAGGCCGATTGGTAGACGCAGCCCACGCGGTCCAGTAGAAGAACCGCGCAATCTGCCGTCGGTCCTCCGGAGACTTGACCGTGTTGGGAAGGAACCCGTACCTCTTGTCACCTTCCTTGAACGTTTTTTCCCAGAACTGCTCCACTTTTTCCAACGCGCCGGTCTGATTGGCCGTAAGGGTCAGCGTGTCCTTCCCGGGGTCGTATCGGTTGGTCTTAATCTCGTCGGCAGTTCTCAAGGTGACGATCTTTTTTTCCACGTCGGACAATTGATTGTAAGGTTTGCTGAACTCCTTCTGGGCGATGGCGTCAGCGGCGGCTTGGCCGATCACATGAAGCGTCAGCGCGGAGAATTCCGGCCCTCTCTGGGAGCCGTGTCCCCATACACTGCCGTGGTCCATCAGACCGTAGCGCTGATAGACCTGTTGGCCGGCCATGATGTCGTCCTTCCCGAACAGCGCTTTCCCGGTCGAATCAACGACCTTGCCCGGGTAAGGCGGCATCTTGTCCAAGGCATAGTATCCTCCCACCAGGAGCACGGCCATCGCTATGATAAACGATAGGATGGCGGCCCACTTCAATCCGTTCACCGACATATTGCACCTCCTTCATTAGTTTGCAGACTCAGAGTCCTGAGCCATGTTGGAAAACAGCTTCGTACGATGAGTCGCGCCCGGACACGCGGCCGCGTAGCGACCAAATCCCGGTGACGGGATGTGTGAGGTTTCCGAAGAGCACGACATGCTACCGAATGTTTGGACCATCACCCGGCCATGCGCATACAGACCGTCACTCAAGAAAGGCCTACGGCCCCCGTACCTTCAGCATCTCAACGAATAACGGCCAGGAGGTCTCTACTTGCCGCTTGGCATCAAATTCCCCCTCGGTGATCTGCCGGAGAATGATCAAAGGCTGAATTAGTCCGAGAAACATAACCGCAATTGCTGTCGGTTCCACGTCCGATCGGATGCTGCCCAATTCTTGGCCGCGTTCAATTATCCGAGCAACTCTCGCGAGATAACTCTCTACTATGCTCCGCACGTTAGCCCTGCGCCTACTTTGGGTCGAAAAGATCGCTTCCGCAAACACGAAGCTCGGGATACCGGGATTGTCGTTTAGCATGGCTACGTGATGCTGAAGTAGACTTCTGAGCTGCTCAATAGGATCGAGAGCGGCCTCCGCCGCCGCGTCCGCAAAGCCCGTCAGCCGTTCCAAGATCAAGTTCAGGACCGCATCGACAATCTCCGCCTTGCTCTTGAAGTGGCGGTAAATCCCCGATGGCACCAAACCGACTCGTTGCGCAAGGCCCGCGATATTGACCGCGGCAAGGCCGTGTTTAGCAAGCATTGCAAGGGCTTGCTCGGTAATAATTTTCTGCCTAGCCCCTGTTTTTCGTTTCCCAGCCATAGCGGATAATCAATTGTGAATTGAGATTCACATGCTAGCTCTGCTCTTTGCCCATGTCAAGCACTTCTTTCTCGGTCCAGGTAACGCGTCCCCTCCGGCTCTTGAAACTGTCCCGCATACTGTTTGGCGCCCATTGTGCGCCGACCGTCTTCGGTTTATGATGGCATCCTGATGAAAGTTGTCGGCATGAGGCGCGCGTTCCCGGGTCTCCCTATGGGGAGTCTTGGAGGGGAGATGGGTCTCCCGCCAAGATGATTTCGCATCAATGCGCTCTTGCCGCCGTTCTCCAAGGCAAAGCCACGGAGCGCGCCAAAGCCGGGGACTTTCATGATTCGTAATAGTGTTCCAGCTATGGCAGTTGGTGTAGGAGGGAGCCTTCCTCTTCGAGCGGACCGTGAACAGGATTCTGACCGTTGCGCCGGCCTTTGTGGTGTTCTTGCTCTGCGTGAGTTGCGACTCCGACCAAGGAGAGGCGCCCGTGGGCGCCGGGAAAGAGCCTGCTTCGACCTCACGGACTCAGACTCAATACCGGCCGGCATTCGGTGATATTTTGGTCCGGGGGAGCATCAGCGATGCGTCTGTGCTCCTTCCCGCGTTGGCCCACGATCTTTTCAGCTCCAAGATTGCCAACCTCGTGTACAACGGCCTGCTCAAGTACGACCGAGATGCCCAGTTGGTCACGGATCTGGCGGAGAGGTGGGAGATATCCGATGACAAACTGCGGCTCCGATTCCAACTGCGTAACGATGTGAGATGGCATGACGGCAGGCCCTTCACAGCCGCTGATGTGGAGTTCACGTACCGGGTCTACATCGATCCCAAGACCCCGACCGCGTACGCGTCGGATTTCCTCAGGATTAAGGAGTTTCGGACGCTCGACGATTACACCGTGGAAATCACGTACGGTCGGCCATACGCGCCCGCGCTGGCATCCTGGGCAAAGGCCAAGATCCTTCCCAAGCATCTGGTGGAGCCGTTTCAGATCACGGAATGTCCGCTCAGGACACATCCCGTGGGAACAGGGCCGTACTGTTTCGTGACGTGGGTGTGTGGAGACAGGATCGAGCTGGAGGCGAATAAGGACTACTTCGCAGGCAGACCGTATATAGATCGGCTCCTGATCAAGGTTATCCCGGACCCGGCCACCATGTTCCTAAGGCTCAAGGCCGGGACCATAGATCAAATGACGCTTACCCCCATGCAATTCAAACGGCAGACGGAGTCACGCTTCTTCAAAGAGAACTTCAAGAAGTATCACTTTGCCGCGTTCGGGTTTATCTATTTGGGTTACAATCTAAGGATTCCAAAATTCCAGGATAAACGTGTGCGCCAGGCCCTCACCATGGCCATAGACCGGGAAGGGATCGTGAAAGGGGTTTTGCTGGGGATGGGACAAGTAGCTCATTCGCCGTACAAGCCCGACACCATGTGGTATAACCCCAACGTGAAGAAATGGCCCTACGACGTGAAAAGAGCCGAGAAGATGCTGGCTGAAGCCGGTTGGAAAGACACGGACGGTGACGGGATACTGGACAAGGACGGCGAACCCTTTGTATTCACCATCATCACCAATCAAGGGAACGAACAGCGCAAGAATGCGGCTATCATTATCCAGCGTGACCTGAAGAAGGTCGGGATCAAGGTGGATATCCGGGTGTTGGAGTGGTCCGCCTTCCTGAAGAATTTCCTTGGGAAGAGGCGGTTCGATGCGGTTCTGTGCGGCTGGAGCCTCGACGTGGATCCGGATCAGACGGAACTCTGGCATTCCACCATGGTGAACGAGCACCAGCTCAATCATGTAGGGTACCAAAATCCCGAGGTGGATCGGCTGCTGGAACTGGGCGTCAGTTCATACGATCCGGTAGAGCGGAAGGAAACGTATGACAGGCTCCAGGAAATTCTCGCGGAAGATCAGCCATATACTTTCCTGTGGATACGGGAAGAGCTTGACATAATTCATTCACGCTTTTATGGCATAGAATCGGGACCGATGGGCACAGACTACAACTTTGAGAAATGGTACGTCCCTGAAGAGCTGCAGAAGCGCTCGACCTCCGTGCACTGATCGGTCGGCGCATCACCTGTCGGATTCATGGTCTGAACGCGAGGTAAGATGGCGTCCTACCTGGCGAAACGCCTTATCATGATGATACCCGTCCTGCTCGGGATAACCATTATCTCCTTCGCTGTGATGAAGATGGCGCCGGGCGATCCCACCAGTCTGCTGACGGACCTCAACCCCAACATAAACGAAGAGGCGGTCAAGCGCATCAGGGCCCATTACGGCCTGGACGAGCCGTGGCACGTGCAGTACCTCAAGTGGCTGCGCAGCATGCTCATGCTCGATTTCGGCCGTTCTTTCGCGTCCGACAGCCGGCCGGTCATAGATAAGATCATGGAACGAATACCGGTCACGCTCATGCTGAATATTCTTTCCATGATACTGACGATCGGGGTGGCGATCCCCATCGGGGTCATGTCCGCGGTCAAGCAGAATTCTCTTGCGGACAAGGGAACGACCGTATTCGTGTTTCTCGGATTCGCCATGCCCACGTTCTGGCTCGCGCTCCTGCTGATGATCCTCTTCGGAGTAAAGCTGGATTGGCTGCCTATCTCGGGCCTCAGATCGCTCAACTATGCGGATCTCTCGTTACCGGCAAGAGCGCTGGACGTAGCCAAGCACCTCATCTTGCCGGTTTTTGTCGCCGCATTCGGGGGCCTGGCGGGCATGAGCCGGTACATGCGCTCGAACATGCTTGAGGTGATACGTCAGGATTACATCACCACCGCGAGGGCCAAGGGATTGGACGAAAGGACGGTCATCTACCGGCACGCGTTCCGCAACGCTCTGCTGCCCGTAATCACTCTTCTGGGGCTTTCTGTGCCGGGGCTCATTGGCGGGAGCGTGATTTTCGAGACGATCTTCGCGATTCCCGGGATGGGCCAGCTCTTCTATCAGTCAGTCATGATGCGGGACTATCCCACGATCATGGGCGTATTGGTGATCGGCGCGGTCCTGACGCTGTTGGGGAATCTGTTGGCTGACGTGTCATATGCGCTGGCGGATCCGCGGATCCGGGTATCGGACTGAGAGGCTCGCATGGCGGCTCTTTACAGCGATTTCTGGGCACGGCTCTTCAAGAATAAGCTGGCTGTGGCGGGTCTGGCCGTGGTTGTCGCCCTTTTTTTCGTGGCCGTATTCGCACATTCGTTTGCGCCGTATCCCCCGGATTTGATCGACACCTCTCAGGTGCTCGAGGCCCCATCCAAGCAACACTTCCTCGGAACGGACATACTGGGCCGGGATGTGCTCTCCCGGATGATTCATGGCGCGGGAGTATCGTTGAGCGTGGGATTCGTTGCAGTGGGGATATCCACCTTCATCGCAGTGATACTTGGGGCGCTGGCAGGGTATTATGGCGGCGTGGTTGAGCGGATCGTAATGCGATTCGTGGACATCATGCTCTGTTTTCCATCGTTCTTTCTGATACTTGCCGTGATCGCGTTCATCGGCCCCAGCATTTACAACATTATGATCGTCATCGGGGTCACTTCTTGGATGGGGGTGACGCGGCTGGTGAGGGCCGAATTCCTCAGCCTCAAAGAACGAGACTTTGTGCAGGCTGCCATTGCCCAGGGCGCGAGCGACCTGAGAGTCATATTCATCCATTGCCTGCCCAATGCCATGGCCCCGGTCCTGGTTGCAGCCACACTCGGGGTGGCGCACGCCGTGTTGGTTGAATCGAGCCTCTCATTCTTAGGGATCGGTGTGCAGCCTCCCGATCCATCCTGGGGAAACATGCTCACCGAAGGGAAGGACAATATCGAGATCGCCTGGTGGTTGTCGGTCTTCCCCGGTCTTGCCATACTCATCACAGTGATGGGCTATAACTTGCTCGGAGAGGGCATACGCGACACTCTTGACCCCCGACTGAGGCGGTAAGACCCGAACGCCGGAAGCCTGTGAATCCACAGATGACGCAGATTTCGCGGATATACGATGAGTCGTGGGCGCTGGGAGAGCTGGAAACCACAGGGTACCGGTCCTAATTACTCGGTTTCGCAAGGTCGTTGGCATATTCGGGTGGCGCTGACCTGGTTCCCAGGTCAGTGCCGCCCAGCATGACGGTTGCTGTAGTCACGACTTGGTAGCAAGCCGCCCGCGGGTTCGGTGGGACGGGCATCCTGCCCGTCATTCATAGACAGGCGGGACGCCTGTCCCACCAGGTCCGGTTCACGCGTTGTGGACCGATTTGGGCCCATATTTGAGACTGGGAACACAGAGAGGACTCACAACTGATGGGATTGCGACTCGGATGGTTCTCCACCGGCAGAGACGAGGCTGCGCGAAACCTGCTTCAAACCGTGCACGATGACCTCAAGGCGTGCGCGGCTCCCGCAGCCATCGAGTGGATATTTTGCCACCGTGAGATCGGCGATGGTCCGGAAAACGAAGAGTCCCGTGAGAGGCGGCTCTTTTTCGGATTGGCCGACAAGCTGGGCATACCGATGAAGACATTTTCTCACGTCCGATTTATGCCCGAACTGCGCAAGAAAGGTCTGGCTCAGAGTTCTTCTGCGGCCGAGGCTTCCGCGGACCTTGAGCGATGGCGTGACCTCTTCGGCGAAGAGGTGGTGAGAGTAGTTGACCGGGATCCGGTGGATGTTGTGGTGATGGCGGGCTACATGCTCATCATCGGCGAACCGGAGCTTCGGCGCCTGAACCTGGTCAACATTCACCCCGCTTTACCCTGGGGTCCGAGAGGCACGTGGCAGGAGGTTATCCTTCAGCTCATCGCTGAAGAGGCTGACGAGCAGGGCATCATGGTTCATTTGGTCACCAAGACGCTTGACAGAGGCCCTGTGATCTCGTACTGCCGGTTCCCTATCCGCGGCGAGGGTTGGGAACATCTCTGGGAGCAGTGGCGACGCGACATCACCGCGGACGCGTCCCGCGAGGAACGTGAAAGTCACAGCCTCTTCCGCAAGATTCGTGAAGTCGGCGAAGTGCGAGAACTTCCCTTGCTGAGCTGCGCGATTCGAGAACTTGCTTTCGGACGTATCCGGATTCACAACAAGACGATCTGGGCGCACGGGAAACCCCAGGATCAAGGCGTGGACCTCACCGACCACATCGAGGACTGCGTCGGGCAAAGCGCTTGAGAACGGCTGAATAACTTCAGGAGCTTACCAACCCTCCCCGCCTTTATTCTCTGCCTATGAACCGCCGGCGAACGGCTCGAATCCGAGCAATTACCAAGCCGGGCCAAATCTTGTTGACAGGTTGCTTGATAAGTGCTGTGGAATCAATTAAATAGTTGGAAAAGTTGACATTTCATGATGACCGGGCCGCTGTTCCTTTGAGAGGCTGCGGCAAGGTTTGTGTTTTCTGAGGAGGGTGTCATGAGGGTTGGTATCTCTCTTTTCTCGATTGCGGCAATCCTGTGCGCATGGGCTCCAGTGGCGACTCCCCAGTATTATGGGCCCTTGCTTCCCGCAAATGCTCCCGCGATCGGCCTCGGAGGCTTTTCAGGCGGCTTCGCGGAGAGCCTGACGGCGGAACCGATTCGGTTCTACGTCGGGTGGATGGAACCGGTAAGAAACGCGTATTCGGCATTCGACCAAGAAGCATCGGGGACCGGCACGGCAGGGAGTCATGATTGGCCGGTGGCCGGGCTATGGCTCGGGGCGGCCAAGTCCATAAGCCTCGGGGAGCGGTGCGCGTTGGGCCTGGACGGTTGGCTTCTGATTCCGGCGAACCGTGAGGCAATCGAACGTGACGAGTTTAACAGGGTGATTGCCGGCGGTGGACGTATTCGGGCTTTGACTGTAACTACCACACCCGTTGTGCGCACTTGGGAGACGTACACGGACTGGTGGTACGCGGACGCAGAGGTGGGATGTAGGCTTTCAGGCGGATTCATGGTGTTCGGCGGCTTCAGATACGAGCATTTTTCAACTCGCTTTAAGAACCCCGGTATCCCCGCTGGAACTCCGGGCAGCAGCGACGATAACGCTGACATCACGGTCAACGGCTATCTCCCCTATATCGGAGTTCAGTTGCAGCAGGGAGGATCTACCTCCCTGGTCTCCATCAGGGCCCTAGGTTTCCCCTATGTCCCGGCTGATGTGCAACACCTGGAGACCGGAGAAACCGGCACAGGGTTACGCACCGAAGCCACCGGCGCCTTCTCCGGCGGCTATTTTGTTGAGCTTCTCGGAGAGTACCGCGCAAGAGTCTTCGGTGGTCCCGACCTGGGCGCGTTCGTCAAATACAACGTGTTTCACGGTCGTGGAAACCTCAACCTGGACGTGACGGATTTTCCGAGTTCGAGTTCCGGTTTCGCGTTCCACCGAGAGTCAATCACCTTCGGAGGCACATTCTCTCTGGATTTCGCTTTACCGTTTTAGGAGTGAGAGGGGCGCGCACAGCCCCTATCGATTGAGCGCAGCGCGGGGAATTCCACCGGAAGACCCTGTTGGATACGGAACAAGACATTCCTCAATTTAGATCCGGCCCTCGAATTCCGTCACAGGAACTGAGGGCTTTTCTTTTTCGTGCGGCAATCGGTCGTGCGTTTAGGCGCCGTCTGCTTCGACGATGCGTTCCGTCAGTACCCACACCAGCGTGAAGATCATGTCCAGCTCGAACCAACGGGCGATGGATTTGTCGAAGAGCACGGATACCGACGCGGGGAATTCATCGTCCGCTTTCCAGAGCACGTAAGTGACCGGGATCTGAGGGAAAGGCTCGAATCGCATCGCCTTGTCACCGTATGGGGCCGGGATACCCCCTAGTTCGCGACCCCGAGCCTCGAAAGCTTCCGGGTCCCGGCCGTACCTGCGCGCGATTGGCCTCACCTGGAGCGTGTGAGGGCCCTGGAAAAAGGTCACGCCTCCGGGAAAGTCCTTCTCGCTCACCTCCACGCGTTCGATGGGACCGCCGTTCGGGGCCACCAGGTACCGAATGAGCAGGATTTGGAATTCTTCGGTGAGAAGCCGATCGGGTTTGGGCGAGATCTCCACGATTTCCTGCGCCATGGGGTCCACTCGGTATAACGCATCGAGAAAGGTGACCTCATACCCGGATCCTGATGTGGCCTCTCGCACACCTTCTCGACTCAAGACGTCGCCTCGCGATCGTGCCGCCAGGTCGTCCCAGTGCATCTGATTCGGCGCAGCGCAGCTCATGTCGATTCCCCTCTCGGACCTTCTCTCATCGGAATGCAATCTCGGAGCCTCTTCCGAAAAAAGCGACTACCTTTTAGAGAATTCTGCTTTTTTTTCGCGGGAACCGAATTATATCACGGTATAAGTGTCATGAAGAGAGTCCGGTTCTTCTGGGTTCCGGAGATAACTTGATAAAAGGTCTTGACTTTATTGAAATAATAAGTAGACTCGTCAAGTAGTGAATCTGTAGGACGGAGTAGGGTATGGTTCCGGCACGCTGGGTTGCCATTATCGCCTGTATATGCTTCTTGGGGGCGTCGGTCCTTCCGGCCGCGCAGCTCGCATGTCGCTGTGCGAGCAAGACGGCTGCGTCAGGTGAAACGGCAATACCGGAATGCTGCAAGCGAGCCAAGGCGCCATTCCAATCCTGTCCTCTTCAAGAAGGCCCCTCAGGCTGCTGCGCCGCAAAGGCCGGCGGCCAGCCCTGCGCTACAGGAAACTCTTTCGACCAACGATGCCCCATATGCAGCCAGAAGCAGCCGGTGGACGTGGCCGCGCAATCAGGGCTTCAGGAAAACCAACCGGCCGGACAGATCCTTGTCCTGGCTGCAAGCTTTTCCAGCATTGACCGCCTCGGTTCCTTCCCAGGCGTCGCCGCGCTCAAAGGGTCCGACCGAGCGTTCTCAGGAATCGGAGTGCTTCTTCGGACGTGCGCGCTCCTCTGTTGATTTCTTTTCCCCATCCGATCCGCATCGAATCTTGAGCGAACTTCAGTAGTTTTTTATCCGCGGGGATGGCGTATCCCCACAAAAACACTGTACAAACTGTTTGCCCTCATCCAGGGCCCGGTTCATTGGAGTATGTCTATGTCCAGTAAACGAGAGATGAAGAAGATCGACCTTGAATCGCTGGAGCAGGTAGAGCGAAAGACCTCGCAAGCGCATCGCAAGCGTGGCGCTATTGCCGTCGGGCTGTTGGCTGTCGTGGCAGTTGGCGCGTTTGGCTTGCATCGATTGCTTTCGGGCGAAGTGCTCGCTTCACGGTTCGCGGTGAACAAGCTTACCTGTCCGGCATGCGTCATCACGGTAAAGGAGGTCACGGCCAAGATCCCTGGCGTGGTGGAGGCTGACGTGCGATTGGCCGCGCAGGATGTGACCGTGAAGTATCGGGACGGCAAGACAGGCCCGGAAACGATTAGAGAAGCCATTGAGCGGGCTGGGTATCCGGTCAAGCTCGACGGGCTATTCAAGCCGGAAGGCGAAGGGGTGGACGGCGTGGTAATCGCCCGAGTGAACGGTCGGGCGATCTTCCGAAAGGATATGGAGAGCCCGCTTAATCCCGAACAGGATAAGCCCGGGCGGGGCGATGAGGCTGGCGCGTTCTTTTCCGTGGTGGGCAAAGAAATGCTGCTTCAAGCGGCTGATGGGAAGCAGGTTGTGATCCAACCGCAGGAGATTGAGGACGAGGTGACCGCGATGAGCGCGAGAAGGGGAATTCCGCGGGAGCGACTCATTGCCGATGCGCCTAAGATATACGGATCGCTGGAGAAATTCAACCAGCTTGTGGCTCAGCAGTTGGGCGTTCGTCGGCTCCTCACCGATCACGTGGCTGAAGGAATCACCGACCCGGAAAAGAAGGAGCGTGCAATTGTTGCGTGGGTCGGGACCATATTCAAGGATGGAAACGTGCAGATCCTCGACGCGGGCCTTCGGAGCAAACTCCAGGCCTCGGTTGGAGAATCGGATTGGAAGCTCTTCTGGCCCAGGATGATAGGACGGGACACGGAGCTGAAGCGGATCCTGGCTGAGTAGCGGGATTTTCGCCGGTCCGAAGAATCAACACCCGAGGCGTAAGACGAAACTAGCCAATGAAATCTAATAGAAAGGATAACAGAATCATGAAAGCGCAAGGTAAGGAAAGATCGATCTTGCAGATGAGGGCAGTGGTTCTTGCTCTGCTGATCTGTCTCAGCGTCGGCGTGGGCGTGAACTCCGCGTGGAGCTTCAGCATTCCCGCGCAGGAGGTTCGGCCGGTAAACGGGGCGTTCAGCTTTCCTTTGTCCGCATTTAACGACGGCAACGCCCGGTATTTCATGTACAAGCACTCGCCCAACGAGTGGGTCCGATTCTTTATCGTGAAAAGCAATGATGGCGTGGTTAGGGCTGCGTTCGACGCGTGCGACGTCTGTTACCGGGCTAAGAAAGGCTACATTCAAAAGGGAACGAACATGGTTTGCGTGAATTGCGGTCTCCAGTTCCGCACCGACAAGATCAACGAAATCAAAGGCGGCTGCAATCCAGCGCCGCTGGCGAGGAAGGTCCAGGGCGACACTCTGTCCATCACGGTGCAGGACGCGCTCTCCGGCGTAAAGTATTTCAATTAGGAGGCGAAACGTGAAACTCCATAACATAGCAATTAACAATTTGAGGCGCCGGAAGGCGAAGATGGTCTTCCTCGTTTCCGGATTGATGATCGGCGTCGCGGCGATTGTGGCCCTCATCACCACGATCCGGATCCTGTCCGAGGACATAGCGCACAAGATGGACGAGTTCGGCGCCAATATCGTGATCACGCCCAAGTCAGAGGGACTTTCGCTCAACTATGGCGGCATCAACCTTGGCGGCGTCTCTTTTGACCTCCGGGAGATTTCCGAGAGCGATCTGGACAAGATCGAGACCATCAAGAACGCTGCCAACGTGAGGATCATCAGCCCTAAAGTCTTCGGCATCTTTGAACATCAGGGTCAGAAAGCCCTGGCCCTCGGCGTGGACTTTCCCGCGGAGCTTTCTCTCAAGCGCTGGTGGAAAATCACCGGCGAGAAGCCATCCGGAATAGGACAGATTGTGGTAGGCCACGAGGCCGCCGAGCGTTTCCAATTGAAACCGGGTTCGCAGGTCCGGATCCTCGACAAGGATTTCCAGGTTTCCGGAGTCCTTGAGAGCACGGGCTCTCAGGACGATCAACTTTTTTTCATGCCCCTAACCGTGGCTCAGAAGCTCTTCGACAAAGAGGGCAAGATCGCGATGGCCGAAGTGGCCGCGCTATGCCACAACTGCCCGATCGGCGAGATCGTGACGCAGATATCCGAGAAAATCCCGGCGGCAAAAGTCACCGCGCTTCAACAAGTGGTCGCCAGCCGTATGGATGCGCTCCACAACTTCCAGAAATTCTCTCTCATGGTGGCCGCGCTCATTCTCCTGGTGGGTTCGATGGTGGTCTTCGTGACTATGATGGGGAGCGTCAATGAGCGGACCCGTGAGATAGGCATATTCAGCGCCATAGGCTTCAGGAAGTCTCACATCATGAAAATCATCCTCCTGGAAGCTCTGATCGTCTCGGTCGCGTCAGGCGTGATCGGCTACCTGGTGGGTATCGGCGCCACGAGGGTTGCCATGCCTTTTTTCACAGAGCATGTATCCCACTTCTCTCTCGATCCTCTGGTGGCCGTTGGAGCTGTTTTCCTGGCCATCGTGATCGGTCTGACCGCATCCTTGTACCCGGCAACCGCCGCGTCGAAGATGGATCCGAGCGAAGCGCTACGAACCCTGTGAGGAGAAAACCATGAGCTACATTCAAGCAGTTAATGTTGTGAAGGAATTCGGGACCGGGGACTCGAGGGTGACAGCGGTCCGCGGTATAGACCTTTCCATAGGGCAGGCTGAATTCATCTCGATCATGGGAGAATCGGGCGCGGGCAAGAGCACGTTTCTTTCCATGCTTGGAGGCCTACTCCAACCCACGAGCGGCCGCATTCTGATCGGCGATGTGGATATCTACGGGCTCAAGAGTGACAAGCGCGCGGATTTCCGGCGTGAGTTCATGGGCTTCATTTTTCAGTCATTTCAGTTGGTGCCGTACCTGAATGTGCTGGAGAACGTGCAGCTCCCCCTTGCCGTCACGCACCACACGGAAAAGCAGAAGAGAGAGCTTGCGGTCTCCGCGCTGGAACGGGTCGGTTTGCAAGACAAAGCGCTCAGGCTACCCAATCAGCTCTCGGGAGGTGAACAGGAGCGGGTAGCCATTGCAAGGGCAGTCGTCAATGAACCGCCCATACTCTTCGCGGACGAGCCCACCGGGAACCTGGATTCACGGAATTCCAACGAGGTGATGAACCTGCTCAAGCGGCTCAACTCCGAAGGCCAGACCATTATCATGGTAACCCACAGCCGCGCCAACTCCTCATTTGCCCACCGCACCGTGGAGGTCTCCGATGGGCAGCTTTCCGCAACGAGCGAGGCGGCGAGCCAATTTACGGTGTCCCGTCAGGCCGCGGGCGCCGGGGCGTAATGGCGACGATAAGGTGGCCGGCATGTCTACCCGCAGCCGGCCGCGATCTGACATGGCCGTGCGCCCCTATTCAGGGCAAAGGAGGACAAAATGAAATACAGATCGACGCTGTTGGCTCTTGCCATTGTAATAACTGCGACAGGATCGGCTCTTGGGGGCTGTGGCGGTTACGGGTGCGGGCAAGGGCCCGGATGTGGTTCGTATTCGGCTACCCCGGCAAGCCCGCACCCCTCGACCGGAGGCGCTTGCTGTGGAGCGCGGGCCCTGCCGCCATATAACTTGACCCTCGCCCGGACGAGAGGAGCCGCCCCGGGAAGCTGTTGCCAGGCGGCGCCAGGCCCCGGGGTCCGGCAGGTTTCATCGCCGAGATGTCCGATTCGAAATCCCTATCAGTCAGTTGTGTACGATCTCCCAAGGGCCGAGGCCGCTTCCCGGGTAAGGTCTGTGGGCGCTGGCCTTCCCCCTGCTCAGACGCTCTCACCGTGCTGTCAAGGACCGCAAACGGACCGGGGCGGCTTTGTGAAACCGGCCATCCCTGAGGGCATCATGCGAGTGGCGCCCACGCTGCCCAAGCGCGCTGCCCACTTGCAGACGGCTGCTCTCAGCGCTGGGGAAAGGGTTCCTCCCGGTGAGCCTTCGACCACCGCAACGTTGCTCAAGTGGCCCCCAAGCTGGGCACAACCCGCGCTTGAACCGGGGAGGCTTTCCACGAGCAGAGCCAAGCCGACGTCGCTTTCGGCATTGCCTCCGTGCTGCGCGGGCAGCGGACGCCAGCGATAGGACTCCGCTTTTCTCGAAGCAAGGTCTTTTCGGACTTGAAAGGAAGGTGGCTCGGCGGCTATATCTCACCCCGAAGGAAATGGGGTGAAGGCGCCGATTTTCGATGGAAAGCGCGCGGGAAAAGTAGCCATGCAGCCCCGCGTTGAAACCGACCCGATCTCGCCCCTGCCTCCTCCCATCAAGGGAGGGGTTAGGGGAGCGGGAGCGTTGGTCAGCCTAAAAGGCTCAAGCTCGACGCGCGGCAACAGAGTATTTTCAGCGTGATACGGGCTCCGACGTGCAAAGTCCGAAACATCTTACGAGAAACGGCATCAAATATGATGGGAGAACGCGGGATTTGTTTACGGAGACACTAACCAATCTTAGAGACACCCTAGCAAGGAGGTCTGAACGATGAAGTGGACACTGTTTGTTGTGGTTCTCGCTCTGGTCGCGGCGCTGAGTATCGGCGCTCCGGCATACGCTCACTGGCGTGGCGGGACGTACGGAGGCTATTGGGGAGGCTACGGATGGGGCCCGTACCACTATGGGTGGTCGGGCTACAGTGGCCCCGCCGTCACATATTATTATGGCGGTTACCCCGGTTATTATTACTGGGGCCCTAAACACAAGAAGTTCGGCCGGATGGGCTATCGGACATATTACCGATGGTAAGGCCCTGTTCCGGCGCGTAACCAATCCTCATTCGGGGTGAGCCTCCTTTTCAGGGGGCCTTCACTCCCACACCATTGTTCTATCCTTGAACCGACCGTCTTGAATGAGCTGTTCAGGGGGACATGTGTTGCGCCGGCTAGTGGGCATCGAAAAAGAGAGCGCTCTATGATTTTTTCTCTTCAGAGGCGATTCCTCCTTTTGCTCCTCTTGCCTGTGGTCTTAATTCTGGCGGCTGCAGGCGCAGCGTCTTTTTTTTACGCGCGTGGGTATCTCCTTGAGCAATGGACCGCGAGCTCCCGGTTGAAGTTAGAGAAGACCGCGCATGAGATTCAGATGAGGCTGCAAGAGAAGCGAGAGCTAATCGAGCTCTTGGCTCAATCCGACAGCATGTCTCAGCCGGCTGCGACGCAGGCGTTTCTCCTGGAGCGACTGAGGGGCCAGCAAGGGGTGCTCTTCGCTCATATCAAGATCGTCGGTCCCGGGGAGAAGAGGTCTCCTTCGGAGGAACGGCCGGTAACTCCGGCTGATCAGGCTGCTGCGGGAAGTCCGAGGGCACGGGGCCAATCCATGCCGGGGCAGCGCGGAGGCCATTACGATGTTTCGTCGATCCGCGGGGCAGAGCCCAGGCAAGCCGGCCGCATGATGGGCCGGGGTCCGGGATGGATGATGCATGGCGATGTGCGACCTATATGGACGGACTGGGGCGAAGGAGTCAGCTTTCTGGAAATGACGCGAGATTTCGGTGGTGACCCGCACGGGTCACCCACGAAGAGGCTCACGGTGGGAGTGAGCTTTGATTCGTTCCTGCAGCATGTGTTGCACATTGGTCAGTGGGAAGGGAGCTATGCCTGTCTGGTCGCCCCGGACGGTAAGTATCTCGCGCACACGGACAAGACCATGTCAGGGATGCACGGACTGGGAGCCTCGGGCAACCCTGTTGAAAGCGGGATCCTGGAGGAGATGAGCAAGAAGGAATTCGGGACCGTGTTTGGAGAAGGGCATCCGCCGGACCTGGTGGGGTCCTTTTACCGTATTCCGACGACGAACTGGCACCTGGTCCTCTTCTCGAAGGGAGACGTGATCCTTGCTCCTATCGTGCGATTCCGTTTCAACTACTTGGTGGCGGGGATTATCGGCCTCCTCGTCATCGCCTTCCTCATCCGAGTCAATACCAGACCTGTTGCCCGTGCGGTGACCGAAATCGGCGAGGCGGCTGAGCGAGTCGAGACAGGGGACTTTTTGGTAAGGCTGGATGAGGGGCGCTCCGACGAGATCGGGCTGCTGAATAAACGATTCAATCGCATGGTCGTGGGGCTGAAACAGCGTGAGCTTATCGAACGGACATTCGGCCGATATGTGGACAGGAACGTGGCCGAAGAGCTGATGAAGAACCCCGCGGCCTTGGAACTGGGGGGCGAGAACCGGGTGGTCACCATTCTCATGTCCGACTTGCAGGGATTTACCGAAAAGGCTGGAAAGCTCAAGCCTCAGCAGGTCATTCACATCCTGAACAGGTATTACTCTCGAATGATTGACATTATTGACAAGCGCCAAGGAATAATCGTGGACTTTTACGGTGATTCGGTGCTCGCCTTTTTCAATGGGATCAGTGCCGATACCCCGCAGCGAGCCCTTGACGCGACGAAATGCGCGTTAGAGATGCAAGAAGCGGCGCGCGAGGTTTCCCGCGAAAATGAAAAAGAAGGACTCCCACCGCTCGAGATGCGGGTGGGCATCCATACGGGTGAAGTGGTTGTTGGAAATGTGGGATCGGACGCCAGGGCAAAGTACGGCATTGTTGGTTCCGCGGTTAACGAGACCGATCGCATTCAATCTTACGCGGAACCGGGCGCGGTGATGATCTCCGAACGAACCTACCGGATTCTCGGCGATCGGATCGTGGTTGGACCGACCGCAAAGGCCGCGCTCAAAGGTCTCAACGGTTTCCGGGAACTGTACCGCGTGATCAGTGTCGTTGATGGGAGGCAATCAGCAATGGTACAAGCGACCGGAGGCCCTTGACTTTGAGCCGGCGCGTCTACAAATGACAAACAGATGGATGAGGCGAGCGGTGAAGATTATGTCGAGAATTTGGCTTATCATCATAATTGTGATTACCCCCGCCGTCGTCCTATATTCCACGGGCATGAACGTATTGTGTTGTAATTGTCACGGCGCTATAGGCTGCGCATGTCATGTCGCGGCTTGTCACCAAGACCCGATAACCCGCCACTGGAACGAGTCGCCCGATGAGGGATGTGTGGCAGAGCGCGCCGCGGGAGATCGGCGCCAATGCTCTTCATGGGTCCCATCCGTGCCTGCTCCCGGCAGGTGGAGGATTGCGAACGCCATACCGGTTGATGCCGTCGTAGGCGGTCCTCCTGCGTGGCTTCGAGCCATCCCGCGCGCATTGCCGCGCTCCAGCTCTAAGAGCGCACGAGATCTGTACCTTCGAGCATGCGCCTTCTTGTCCTGAGCGCGCCGTCCCGGCTCACACCCAGATTGTTGCCATGACAGTTCCCTCACACATGACGATATGTGACGCGCCTGATGAACCGGTAAGTGTATCCCGCAACAGGCGCCCTGCGGAAGCTTCTTGAGGCTCCGGCACGGAGGCGGACATGAACGGAAGCCCTCTCCAAATCATTTTCGACGAACGCCACAGAAAACCTTTGCTTGTTGCTCTGGCGATTCTCATCGCGTTTGCCGCGGGGTACTTCTTATCCGGCGGCGGGTCGGTCCGGGATGACAAGCTTGCACGCGGGCCCGCGGCTGAGACCGCGCAACAGAAGGCTGACAAAGCGGAACCGCCTAAAGAGACCAAGGCGACCTTGTGGACCTGCGCCATGCATCCCCAGATCAAACTCCCGAATCCAGGCAAGTGTCCGATTTGTTTCATGGATCTTGTTCCGCTTGAGACGGGCGCCGGTCCGATAACGACCGCGTCCCTCACCCAATACTCCATGTCTGAAACGGCGAAGAAGCTGGCCGAGGTGGAAACTTCACCCGTGAAACGGGAACATGCAAAGGTCAACGTAAATATGGTGGGCATGGTCTTTGAGGACGAGACCCGCGTTGCGTTTGTGCCTGCCCGCGTGGACGGCCGCCTGGATGAACTGTATGTGAATTTTACCGGAGTGATGGTGAATGGGGGGGATCCGATGGTCAAAATCTGGAGCCCAACCCTCATCAAGTCCCAGGTGGAACTTTTTGAGAGCATCCGGACGAAAGACGTAGACAAGGAGGTTATCAAAGGGGCTGAAGAGAAGCTCATGCAACAGGGCCTCACCAGGGAACAGGTTGATGAACTCAAGGCGAAACAAAAGCCGATCCTCTACGTGACGCTTCGGGCGCCCATTAGTGGTGTCGTCATGAAGAAGATGGCGGTCTTGGGCCAGTTCGTCAAAGAGGGGCAAGAGATGTATGTGATCAACGACTTGTCCCGCGTCTGGGTAAAATTGGATGCGTACGAGACCGACATGCCGTGGATCAGATACGGTCAAGAAGTCACCTTCACCACTTCTTCGGCGCCCGGTAAAACCTTCAAAGGCAAGGTGCTCTTCATCGATCCCGTCCTCGACACGAAGACCCGATCGGTGAAAGTGCGTGTTGAAGCAGACAACCCGGACTTGAGCCTTCGGCCCGGAATGTTCGTGAGCGCTCGATTGGAAGCCGAAGTAGACGCGAAGGGCCGCGTAATCAAGTCCGAGTGGGCGGGGAAATACATCTGCCCGGTTCACCTCAGCGACACGCCTTCAGACACTCCGGGGTTTTGTCCGGAAAGCAAGATGGAGCTCAAACCCGCGTCTGCTTTCGGATACGCTGACGAGAAGAATCCAGTGAGCCCTCTCACAATTCCTGCGGCCGCTCCCTTGATCACCGGCAAGCGGAGCATTGTCTACGTTGAGCTGCCGCAAGCCGACCAGCCGACATATGCATTGCGTGAAGTGATCCTGGGCCCGAGGGCTGGGGACAAATACGTGGTCTATGAAGGGCTCAAAGAGGGCGAACGGGTCGTCACGCGAGGCAACTTCAAGATCGACAGCGCCATGCAGATCCTTGCCAGGTCGAGCATGATGCACGTTCCCGATGTAAAGCTAAAGCCCGGCTCCCCGCCTACTCAACCGGCTGCCGAGGAGGAGCTGGTGGAAAAGGTCGAGGCGCCTGCGGAATTCCTCAACGAGCTGACGCCGGGGATCAAGGAGTACTTGGCTCTCAAAGAGGCGCTCGTGGAAGAAAAGCTGGACGACGCTACCAAATCCGGGGAGAAGCTGGCGCAATTTCTCAAAGGCATGAAGATCGACAGGTTGGAGAGTAAAGCCCACGAGACTTGGACAAAACTTTCGGACTCTATGTCGGGTAACCTGAAGCAGTTGATCGAAGGCAAGGATGTGGAGGGGAAACGCAAGGCATTCGGGTCTCTTTCAGAGGACTTCGTGCGCTTACTCATGGGCTTCAGACACACGATGGACGATCCGCTCGTGGTCTTTCATTGTCCTATGGCATTCGACAAGAAAGGGGCGTACTGGATAGAAGGGAGCGAGCAGAGGCGCAATCCCTATTTCGGCCGTAAACCGTTCAAAGGACAGGACATGCTCCAATGCGCCGAATTGGTAGAGAGAATACCTCCGGAAAAGACATCGGCGCCGGAGAAAAGCGCCCGCGAACAGCCCGCTTCGTCGCCTGTTGAAAAGCACGAACATGACGGCCCGAAGAAAGGCGGCTCAGATGAAGGAGGCTCTCACTCCAAGCATGAAGGAGATGGCAAATGAATCCAGCCTCCGGTCAGAATCCTGGAGTCGGGCCACGGTCGGAATCGTTCTTCGCCAAGATGATGCGCTTCTGGACCGAACAAAAGGTGCTCGTTGGCGCGCTCCTAATAGGGATAATCTTCTACGGCATGGCAGTGGCGCCCTTTGACTGGGACGTAAAATGGCTCCCTCGAAATCCCGTTCCCGTGGACGCCATCCCTGACATCGGCGAGAACCAGCAAATAGTCTTCACGGTCTGGGAAGGCCGATCGCCTAAAGACATCGAGGACCAAATCACTTATCCGCTCACGGTCTCGCTCCTTGGCATCCCGGGAGTGAAGGCGATACGCAGCAACTCCTTTTTCGGCTTTTCCACGATCTACATCATTTTCAAAGAAGATATCGAATTCTATTGGTCTCGATCGAGAATACTGGAGAAGCTCAATTCACTTCCAGCGGGCATATTGCCTACCGGCGTTCAACCCACGCTCGGTCCCGACGCCACCGCATTGGGGCAGGTTTTCTGGTACACCCTGGAAGGTGAAGGCTTCGGCCTGGATGAACTCCGCACCATCCAGGATTATTACGTCCGGTATTATCTCCAATCCTCCGGCGGCGTAAGTGAAGTCGCGTCGATCGGCGGGTACGTCAGAGAGTACCAGGTGGACATAGACCCCAACGCAATGAGAGCGCACGGGGTGCAGCTCCCGGATATATACAACGCAGTCCGCATGGCCAACCTGGATGTGGGCGCCGCTACCATCGAAGTGAATCGAGCTGAATACACAATCCGCGGCCTCGGATTTCTGAGATCTGTGGAAGACCTAGAGAACAGCGTCGTCAAGGTAAACGAAAACGTGCCGCTCTTTATCAAACAAGTGGGACGCGTGACCCTCGGGCCGGAAATGAGACGGGGCGCGCTCGACAAAGAGGGCGCGGAAGCTGTGGGCGGGGTTGTGGTGGTGCGGTTCGGTGAGAATCCGCTCCAGGTTATCAAGAATGTCAAGAATAAGATTAAGGAGATCGCGCCCGGGCTTCCTACGAAGACATTGCCGGACGGTAGAGTCTCGCAAGTCAAGATCGTTCCCTTCTACGACCGAACCACCCTGATATACGAGACGCTGGATACGCTCAAGAGAGCGTTGTTCGACGAAATCCTCGTTACCGTTATCGTGGTCATTGTGATGGTGAACCACCTGGCCAGTTCCGCGCTCATCTCCGCGGTGCTCCCCCTCGCGGTAATCGTGACCTTTATCGTGATGAAGATCCTTGGGATCGATGCCAACATCATGTCCCTTTCAGGCATTGCCATTGCCATCGGCGTCATGGTGGACATGGGCATCATCCTTTGTGAAAACATTCTTCGGCATATTGAAGAGGGCAGGTCGGACAAATCTTTACTCGGTCTGATTGTGGAATCCGCGTCCGAAGTGGGAGGCGCGGTGATGACCTCCTCCCTGACTACCATAATATCCTTCCTGCCCGTTTTTAGTCTCACAGGACCTGAAGGAAAGCTCTTCAGTCCGGTTGCGTACACCAAGACCTTCGCGGTCGGAGCCTCGCTGGTGCTTGCATTGATGTTGATTCCACCGTCGGCTCACCTCGCATTTCGCAAATGGAACCTGAAAGTGCGGCCTACGATCATTCTGAATTCTCTGGTTACAGTTGGTGGGCTCTTGGTGGGATTTATCGTTTCCTGGTGGATCGGAGTCCCGGTCATGTTTATGGGGCTCGTGAAGCTGGCCGCTCTGTATGTCCCGGAGCAATATCGCAAACGAGCGCCGACGTTTATGAATCTCGCGGCCCTGGTGTTCGTGGTGGTCTTGCTTACGGAACACTGGCTCCCACTGGGGCCCGAGGTCGGTATTGCACGCAACGTGATCTTCACCTCGGGCATCATTTTCGGATTACTCGGGATCAGGAAGATTTTCACGTCGTTCTATCGGCCACTGCTCGCCTGGGCCCTTGACCACAAGGCGGCGTTTCTTTGCGCGCCGCTCTCCCTTATTGTTTTCGGAGCGGTGATCTGGCTCGGGTTCGATAAGGTGTTCGGCTTCATCCCCTGGACCATAAACAAAATCTTGGTCCAGAAGAGCGAGTCCGCAACCTCGCAAGGAGCGCTTCAACCTCCGCGCTTGATCGCTCAACACGCGCACGGCCCGGAGGTGAAGAGCGACGCCGCTCCACCGGTTGCGTCCGCGGAAGATCCTGTGCGATCTTCCAGGATATGGTCCGGACTCAACCACGCGTTCCCCGGACTGGGTAAGGAGTTCATGCCGGACCTGGACGAGGGCTCGTTCTTGTATATGCCCACCACTATGCCTCATGCGGCGATCGGAGAAGCGCTCGATGTGATACAGAAACAGGATATGGCCATCAGGGCCATTCCCGAGGTGGAAAGTGTGGTGGGAAAGATAGGCAGAGTGGAGAGTGCCCTCGATCCCGCGCCTCTCTCCATGATCGAGACCGTGATCAACTACAAGCCCGAATACAAGACCGACCCGCTCACCGGTCAACGCGTGCTGGATCCTGATACCGGAAAGCCCATCCGAAACTGGAGACCGAATATCAAGTCGCCCAATGACATCTGGAAAGAAATTCTCGCCGCGGCCCAACTCCCGGGGACCACGTCCGCCCCAAAGTTGCAGCCCATCGCGGCGCGAATTGTCATGCTTCAGAGCGGCATGAGAGCTGCTATGGGCGTGAAAATACGTGGGAAAAGCCTTGATGAAGTAGAAAAAGTCGGGATGGAAATCGAGCGGTTTCTCAAAGAAGTCCCATCCATAGAGCCATCTTCGGTCATCGCGGACAGAGTCATCGGGAATCCTTACATAGAGATCGCGATCGACAGAAAGGCCATAGCCAGATACGGAGTTAAGATACAAGAAGTTCAAGACGTCATCGAGATTGCCGTGGGCGGCAGACGGATCACGACCACGGTTGAAGGAAGGGAGCGCTATCCGGTAAGAGTGAGGTATCAGAGGGAGCTGCGCGATTCGCTTGAAGCGCTTGAAAAAATACTTATTCCCGGGAACGAGGGAGTGCAAATCCCCCTCAACCTCATAGCGCAGATCAATTATGTTCGCGGCCCCATGACAATCAAGAGCGAGGACACCTTCCTGGTGAGTTACGTGTTGTTCGACAAGAAGCCAGAGACCGCGGAAGTGGACGTGGTGACTGCGGCGAACAATTACCTGCAACATAAGATCGGCGCAGGCGAGCTGAAACTGCCTGCCGGGGCCTCCTTTGTGTTTGCAGGCTCATATGAGAACCAGGTCCGTTCGGAGCAAACGCTGCGGATAGTCATTCCCGTGGCCCTTTTTTTGATTTTCATGGTCCTGTACTTCCAGTTCCGTTCGGCGCCCACTTCATTAAATGTGTTTTCAGGGATCTTTGTGGCCTGGTCCGGTGGGTTCATGATGCTTTGGTTGTATTCCCAGCCCTGGTTCCTGGACTTTAGCGTGTTCGGCGTGAATATGCGGGAACTCTTTCAGGTGAGGCCGTACAACTTGAGTGTCGCCGTGTGGGTCGGTTTCCTTGCGCTTTTCGGGATCGCAACGAATGACGGTGTCATCTATTCCACATACCTGGATCAGGTCTTCGAGAAACATAAGTTCAAGTCCGTGGCTGAAATTAGAGAGGCCACGCTGGAAGCGGGAATCAAGCGAGTGAGACCCGCGCTCATGACAACAGCGTGCACCATTCTTGCCTTGATCCCGGTGCTGACGTCCAAAGGAAGAGGCGCTGACGTCATGGTGCCCATGGCTCTGCCGAGTTTCGGAGGAATGTGTATCGACATTATTACCATATTCGTGGTCCCCACAATCTATTGTCTGGTGAAGGAAATTGAGTTCAAAAGGACACAGCGGGATACCGCTCTTACAGGAGGAGACAGATGAGCGCCCAATTGAGAAAAGCTCTGTTTGTGCTTACACTGGGGATGATGCTCGCGGCGGCCTTGCCTTGTTGGGTTTCGGCCGCGGCTGAAAAGCTGGACCTGCCTGACGGATCGAAACTGGACACCTCGGTCAAGTGTCCGGTATGCAACATGGAGCCCGGGTCGAGTAAAGACATAGGCGCGGCCGCGGTGGTCTTGAAGGACGGCAAAGTGGTGGGCCTCGACGGGCCCTCACATATGTTTATGTATTTGCTTACTCCCGATAAGCACCCTCTCAACAAGGCCGATGTTAAGCACATCTTTGCGTTGGATTACGGAACGAAGAAATTCATCGATGCCAATGCAGCGTGGTTTGTCGTCGGGAGCAGCGTGGAAGGCACTATGGGGCCTGAAGCGGTCCCCTTCGCAAAAAAGGAAGACGCGGAAAAGTTCGGCTCGGAACATAAGGGGAGCAGAGTTGTCCCCTTTTCTCAAGTTCAGTTGAGCGATGTTCAGGCAAAAGGCTGGAAGAAAATGCTAAAGATGAAACATGGACATTGACGCGCATCCGCGGATCGCGCAAGAGAGTCGAATAGAGGACAGACATGATATTTTCGCTGGAAAGGAGGTTTCTGCTCCTCCTTCTGCTGCCCGTGGCGATTGTTCTTACTGCCGTCGGGGTTGCAGGCTTCTTGTACATCAGAGGTTTTCTTTTCGATCAGTGGAGCCTTTCCACAACCCTGAAGTTGGAAAAAGCCGCTCTGGAAATCGACCGCCAGCTCAAGGAAAAGGTGGATCTGATCGACCTGATTGCCAAGACGGCTGAAATCCCCAACGGAGATGTCACACGAGCGTTTCTCGTCCAGCAACTCACCTTGCAAAAAGGAATCAGGTTCGTGGACCTGGCCCCCGTGAGAGAGGAGGGGCAGAACCAGGACACGGGTGGTTCGCTTGACGAAGAGCTCCAGCGAGGGATCACCGAAGGCCTGTACACTATGGAGCTCTGCGGAGACATGAACGTTTGCACGCCCGTGCTGGATTCGGCCTCCGCAGACAGAACCATGCATATCATCAAATTCATCCCCGGACAGGGCAACTTGCCGGCCAAGCGCCTCCTTGTGAGAATCGCGTTCGATTCTCTCATCGAGCCGGTTCAAAAGATGGGACTGTGGGGAGACAGCGCGACGGCTTTAGTCACGAGCACAGGCAAATTGCTCGCCCATACGGACAAATTCACTCCCCGGGGACGGCAACTGGGAGATTCGGGCGATCCGCTGGACAAGAAAGTGCTGGAAGAGGTCTTGCGGAAGCCATACGGAACCGTATTCGGCGTTGGCCATCCGCCTGATATAGTGGTCGGCTTTTACAAGGTTCCTTCCATCAACTGGTACCTGCTCTTCTATTCGAAAGGGCACGAGATCCTCGCTCCCATGTTGCAATTTCGCTTCTTCTACGGCTTGGGAGGCCTGGTGGTTCTTGTTATCATCCTCGTTCTGATCCGCCTGACAACTCGATCTGTGGCCTCCTCCATTTCAGACATATCCGCGGCCGCGGCCAAGGTGAGAGAGGGGAACTACGACGTCCGGTTACCGAATAAGAGGTCTGATGAAATAGGCGTGCTCATGCGGAACTTCAACGAAATGATCGGGGGACTTAAGCAACGCGACCTCATCCAGCAGACGTTCGGCCGGTATGTGGACAAACAGATTGCCGAAGAATTGATGCGCCGACCCGAAGCTCTCCGCATGGGCGGCGAAAAAAAGACCGTCACCATCATGATGGCGGACATGCGAAACTTCACCGCGGCAGCGGAAAAGCTGGAGCCCGAACAGGTCATCAAGGTCCTCAACCGCTACTTCGGCCGGATGATCGACGTAATCGAAAGATATCAGGGAATTATCGTCGATTTTTACGGGGATTCCATCCTGACCTTCTTCGACGGAATTGAATCGGACGTGAGCGCGCGGGCGGCGGCCGCGGTCAAATGCGCCATCGATATGCAAATCACTCATGAGACGTTCCGCTCAGAGGACGAATTTAAGGGGCTCCCGGAACTCCGAGTCGGTATCGGTATTCATACGGGCGAAGTGGTTGTGGGCAACATCGGTACCCACAGCAGAGCGAAATATGGAATAGTGGGCTCGGACGTGAACGTCACCGCGAGAATCCAAACCACGGCGAGCGGCGGGAGGATAGTTATCTCCGAACAGACCTACAACCTCCTACGTGACCGGGTTAAGGTCTCGACCGACTTCAGGGTGTGCCTCAAAGGATTGGGAGGGGACAAAGAACTGTACGAAGTGGAATCCCTGGACGGCAGGAGACCGTAGCGGTTGCTCGCCCAGATGGTTTGCAAAGAGCCATCGCATTTCAATCACTATGCGATGATTACTCTTGCCAGGGGTGCCACTGCTGGCTTGCCCAGCAGTGGCACCCTCTGAAGCGACGTTGCCATAGCCTTGACCCTTCCTGCATGAAGCGGCACGTCTGTTCAATAGAAGAGCGATCAGGCAAAATTTTCGAGAATCGCTATAGTCCGGCCGGAAGAAGTGGAACACACTTCGGTGGGACAGGCGTCCCGCCTGTCTATGAATGACGGGCAGGATGCCCGTCCTACCAGAGCTGTCGGCGGAGTTGGTGCGCCTGTGCGCACGCGGGGAACTCTCAGCTCTGGGTATGGGGTCCGGCGCCTGTGCCATCGTATTTGCGAACAAGTGACTAACTTGTGGCAATCTGCACAAGATTTTATGCTTGACAATTATGAGCATATGCTCATAATGGACTCGCACGGTACAACCGAATGGCCAGACCCAAGTGCTGCAGAAGAATCAGTCACCAACCGGCTTGCACAGTGTTCAAGCCTGTTGGGTTGCCTTTCTCTACCCTGGAGGAGGTTGTTCTCTCCATGGATGAGTTCGAAGCCCTCAGGCTGGCTGACCTCGAAGGGCTTCATCAGGAACAGGCCGCGGAGCAAATGAACGTCTCGCGACAGACCTTTGGCAGAATTGTCGAGGCTGCGAGGCGGAAAGTGGCGCAGGTCCTGGTTGGGGGTCTGGCTCTTCGCGTCGAAGGAGGCATAGTGCAGATGACTGAACAGCGAACGTTCTTGTGCGATCAATGCCGACACACCTGGAGTGTTCCGTACGGAACGGGCAGACCAGGGGAATGCCCTGCGTGTAAGGGCAGCTCAATCCATCGAATTGAGCAAGGCGGTGGTCCAGCAAAAGGGCGAGGCGCCTGCCGACGACAACGAGTCGGCGGTGCAAAATCGTGAACGCCGCGCTGACAGCGCGGACATCCTGAATTCAAAACTCAAATCTACGATGAGGAGATAAAGCATGAAGATCTGTTTTCCCGCTGAGGCGCTCAACGGCATGGAAAGCACGGTCTACGGGCATTTTGGCTCTGCGCCAGGGTTCGTCATTGTCGATACGCAGGATATGAGTCTCGAAGAGGTCCGAAACGGGGACCAGCATCATGCCCACGGCATGTGTCAACCGCTGAAAGCTCTGGGCGGGCGACCCGTTGACGCTGTGGTTGTCGCCGCCATCGGAGCTGGTGCGCTCATGAAGCTTCAAGCGCAGGGCATTTCGGTTTATCGGGCGACTCAGGGGACGGTGCGCGAGAATCTGGATCTTATCCGAGAAAAGAAGCTTGCCTCGTTCGATTTGAGCTTCACCTGCCAAGGCCACGGCGACATGTCCGGAGGCTGCGCCCACTCATAAGGCCGGTTTCAAGGACTGGCAGCTCTTGGAAGAGTTGTCGGAGAGGCCCCTTTTTCTGCAAAAAGGGGCCTCCCCGGGCCCCTCCACCAAAAACTCCCTGCTTTTGAAAACGTGCCCAACGTTTAGGGCACTTACTGTCATCCACGTGGAGAGTAAGTCTCAGAAATAAGAGCTGAATCTCATACAAAGTAACCTACCACATACCTCAATCCGAGAGCTACGATAACTATGGCAAGAGCAGGGCGGATGATGCTGCTGGGCACGAACTTCTGAGCGCGCGCCCCGAAGTACATCCCAACGAATCCGCCGATCCCAAACAGAAAGCCCAGTAACCAGTCCGGACGCACGCTTTGACCGGGAAGCGCCACGAGCGGCCCGAAGAACTCGTAAAATATCACCCCTCCGACCGAAGTCACACATGTTCCCATCAGCGTCGCGCCGGCTATGGTGTGAATCGGGAGCCCGAAGAATGAGACAAGGAACGGGGCTATGATCGCGCCGCCGCCGATGCCGTAAACCCCACCGATCAAGCCCACCACGAGGGATAAGAGAAAAAGTCCCGTCGTATGGAAACGGAAACATTCACCAAAGAATTCGTATTCGGTGCAGGTAAGCGTCCACTTAGTCGTGCAAATAGCAGGACGACCGGGGTTCGTTACCATGCTCGGCTGCGCGACAGGTTGCTCTCGCATCTTTGATTCCGCCGCCTTTTCCGCGGTCTTTTTTCCTCGATCTTTCACAAGCTGATAGAGCATACGTCCGCCGATGTAGAAAAGAACACATCCCACGAACAGCTTGAACGCCCTCGGGTCCGGCAGCCACCACACCCGTATGAAAAGGCCCAGGACAAGGCCGGGAATCGTTCCCACGATGATATTCCACGCCAGAGGCCAGTTCATGCGGCCCTCTTTGAAATAACGGTACACTGCGCTGGGAATGCCCACGATGTTAAATACGAGATTCGTGGGAGTGACCGCAGGCGTGGTAAATCCGAGCACACTCATCTGAAAGGGAAGTATGAGAAAGGCCCCGGATATGCCTCCCATAGAGGTAAAGAACGATATGACAAGCCCTACCAGTGGAGGGATCCAAATTGCCGTTTCAACGCCCGAAACCGGAAAAAACATTTGAGCCTCCATTTGGGCCGCTAGACGGAATCGAGGTCGTGCTTCAAGCGCGGCGAGGACGGAATCTCAAAGGTATAGGGGTGCAGGAACGGACCCGATGCCGCTGTGGTTACCCTTGTGGTTCTTATGACACGTTTTTTGCCAAAAGCGTGTCACTATGATAAGAAGACCCCATGAACCTTGTCAACTCTTTTTTCCCACGGCCGGCATTGGTCTGAGCATGGGGTTGTGGTACCATCCGCTTGAAATATGGAAGGATATTCCCACGAAATGCCGAAACGAAAGATCTTGCCCAGGTCGAGAGCCCGAGATTTGAAAGCCTCAGGTCACATGAGGCCCCACCTCGGACCGGATATCCCAAACCCTGCCCGTATCTATGCCGCGGCGGATCAGAGTCGATGCCTCGATCCGACTCAGTTAGCCAAGCTGGAGCAGGCTTTTCGCTCGTGGGCGGAAGCTTCATCCCGTATGGACACGCATGTTTCGAGAAAACGTATCTTGCTGATCTTTCTTCTTATTCGTTATACGGGCGCTCGGCTGAATGAGGTCTTGGCGCTCGATCCGGCCAAGCACATCGATGTCTCCAAACGCGTTGTCCGTTACAGTGATGCGCCTTCCATAGACAAATCGTCGTTCCGTGAAGTGCAGATTTCATCGGAACTAATGAAGGAAATACTGGCGACATTGAATACCTCGGCTCTTGGCGAACAGGAAGCCGCATGGTTGCAGGTGGATGCGGCGCACGTGCGGCGCAAGTTCTACGAACGAGGGACTGAGTGTGGTTTTGCGCAAGATCTCGTGTCGCCCAATGCCATCCGGCGAGCCCGAGCTGTGGAACTCATGCACAGCAACGTGCCCTTGCCCGTGGTGCAACGGATTCTGGGGCACTCCACCCCAAACTTAACAGCATCCCTGGTAGCTTTTTCCGATGAAGACATTCATCAGGTGGCCAGGCATTTCATCGAAAAGGAAAGCCGTCGAAAAACCAGCGCGCGTAACACTTTTTTCGGGAAAATAGGCCACATACAAAAGGGAGATATCCAATCTCGAGTGGATGTGGTCACAGTGGCCGGTGACATCGTATCCACCGTGATCACGAACAACAGCCTGAAAAGAATGGGATTGAAGAAGGGCTCTTTGGTCACAGCGGAAGTCAAAGCCCCCTGGCTCATTGTAGAGAAATCGCCGACCGCGCCTATGTGCACCGCAGAGAATATTTTTCACGGCACGATCACCCAGGTCGTCCGGGGGAAACTCACTACTGAATTCGTGGTGCGCATCCCGGACGGGACCGAATTGTGCTCGCTGGTAACCGAAGAGAGTAGGCGGAAGCTCGACATCCAAGAACAGGACGAAGTCTGGGTCATGTTCAACAACTTTGCCGTTATTCTGCACGTGGATTAGCTGGAAGATGATTCCGTCACTATTCCGCTACGCGGGGAGGCAGTCTGATTGCGGCCCCGCTGAAAAGCGGGGGAAGCAATCCTAGAGGGAAATTCTTCGGGAGGTGTTGGAGAACATCGAGGACGCCCGTAAACCTCTGCTTGTTCTCTTTGAAAAAAAAGGATATTTTCAAGGGTAGGCACAAGGGCCTGTCTTAGCGGAAAAACGGCTGAGCGAATCCGAGGTGAAGCATGTCGACTCAAATAACCATTGATCTCCCCGACGACGCCTTTTCAGCTCTTCGGAGCAGCCCGGAGAAGTTCGTGCAAGAGATGCGGTTGGCAGCGGCAGCCAAATGGTACGAGATAGGTCTGGTGTCTCAATCGAAGGCTGCGGAACTTGCTGGTGTAAGCCGGGAGAGTTTTCTCGAGGCACTCTCAAGACTCCGTGTTTCTCCTTTTCAACAGACACCTGACGAACTCTCTGAGGAACTGACCCGTGAGTAAGAAATGGGTTGTAAACGCTTCTCCGCTCATTACTCTTGGCAAGATCTCCGGGATTTCCCTGCTCGAAAGGATGTGCTCCGACCTGATTGTTCCAGAGGGCGTGGTCTGGGAATTGGACAAAGGGTCCGCTGATGACCCTGCCAATGTTTGGATACATAGAGAAGGGGCCTCCTTCGTTCGCCGATTGGAAGAAGTTCCTCCTCTTGTTTTGTCCTGGGATTTGGGTAAAGGCGAGACGGAAGTCATCTCCTGGGCCTACATCAACCCCGGGTACGAGGTCATTCTGGATGACCGAGCAGCAAGGAATTGCGCTTCCTCTCTCGGGATCCGTGTGAGAGGAACGATTGGCATCATTCTACTGGCTAAGAAAGAGAGGGTATTGCCTCAGGTAAAGCCTTTGTTGAGCCGGCTCAGCGAATCGGGCTTTAGAATATCCTCGGAACTCCCTCGAGCAGCATACAGACTGGCAGACGAGGAATGAAAAGATAGGCTTTTTCGCCGCAGGGTCTTGTCCGGTTCTTGGAGCCCATTATATCCATCCAGTTATTCATCCATCCAATTCAGGATTACCTTTCCGGATTCACGAGAGCGCATTGCATCGAATCCTTTTTCAAAGTCGGTGTAGTGGAAAAGATGGGTGATCACAGGGGTTATGTCCAGACCTGACTGGAGCATTGAAGTCATCTGGTACCAGGTTCGATACATTTCCCGGCCGTATATGCCTCGAATGGTCAATCCGTTGAAGACCACGACATCCCAATCAATGGCGAATTCTTTCTCATAGATGCCCAGGAGCGCAATGTTGGAGCCATGACACGCGTTTGCAAAAATGGCGTGTAATGCTTCAGGGTTCCCGGACATCTCCAGGCTCACATCGAATCCCTCTTTCATGCCCAGTTTCTTCTGGGCCTCCTTGATAGAGTCGGAACGAACATCGAGCACAAGGGTCGCGCCCATCTTTCTGGCGATCTCCAGCCGGTACGGGTTCACGTCGGTTACCACGATGTAGCGAGCTCCCGCGTGCTTCACGATTGCAGCGGCCATGCATCCGATCGGACCTGCGCCCGTGATGAGCACGTCTTCACCGAGCACGTCAAACGAAAGAGCCGAATGCGTCGCGTTGCCTAAAGGATCGAAGCAACAAAGCACATCCATAGGAATGGTCGCATCGCAGCACCAGACATTTGTGACAGGGAGCTGCACATATTCGGCGAAAACCCCAGGTCGATTCACGCCTATACCTTGAGTTTTTGCGCACAGATGTCGGCGGCCGGAAATGCAATTACGACACCGGCCGCAGACGACATGCCCTTCGCCCGAGACAATATCGCCGATGTTGAAGTCATGCACATTGCTTCCCATGGCGACCACGGTCCCCACGAATTCATGGCCGATGGGCATGGGAACGGGAATGGTCTTTCGAGCCCACTCATCCCAATTGTATATATGGAGATCCGTTCCGCAGATGGACGTCTTATGCACTCGTATCAACACATCATTGATCCCCGGCTCGGGAACGGGGATCTCTTCCAGCCAAAGGCCCGGTTCCGGCCGACTTTTCACGAGAGCTTTCATGGTCTTCACGATGAACCTCCACGCCATGCACGTCCATTAGGGCGTTATACGCGAGTCCTTTGGGCAATGAAAGGGAAATCAAAGAGATAGGAGCCGATCCTGGCGTTGGGCCATTAACGGCCGTCGCCGTTGGTGTGAGGTTCCGAGTTGGAGTTCACAGGCAGGTAGATGGTAAATTTTGTGCCTTTACCCGGTTCGCTCTCCACGTCGATCCTTCCGCCGTGTTCCCGGATGAAGCCGTAACAGACGCTGAGGCCGAGTCCCACGCCTTTTACTTCCTTCTTGGTCGTGAAGAATGCGTCGAAAATCTTATCCAGATGCTCTGGTTTGATGCCCACGCCGGTATCCTGGATTTCCACGGCCACGACTTCGCTGACGGATTCAAGTCTGCTTGCGACACGGAGTTCACCTCCCGAGGGCATGGCAGTGTTCGCGTTGATGATCATATTGATGAATACTTGCTTGAGTTGACTCTCCACGCCCATGATTCGGGGCAGATCGGGTTGAAACTCGGTCTTCACCCTGATGTTGAGGTTCATGAACTGCTTCTCATAGAAGAGGAGCGTTTCTTCGAGCAATTTGTTGATATCGGTTTCGACCTTCTTCTCTTCATCCGGTCTGAAGAACTTCAGCATCTTTATGAGCAGGCCCGATGTGCGTTTGCACTCATTGTAGGCCAGGTCGAGATACTTGCGCCTTGCGTGCTGTTCCGCCACCGCGTCTTTGAGCAGCTCCAGGCAATTCATGATCCCGTATATGGGGTTATTAAGCTCGTGCGCCAACTGAGAAGCCATCTTGCCCATCGCGGACAGCCTCTCCGACTGCACCAGTTGATTGCGCAGCCGATGGCCTTCCGTAATATCCCTCATGAGGCCCTGATAGCTGATCAGTTCCCCCTCGTTGTTGCGCCCCGCGTACCCGCTCATGGAAACATGTCGAATCGTGCCGTCCTTGCGCACCACCTGGAGTTCGTAATCTTTGATCTGGCCGTATCTGGTGAAGAGCCTCCGGAATTCGCGCACATCGTCGGGATTCAGGAAGAGGTCCCGATAGTAATTCATGTTGAGGAATTCGTCCCTAGAGTAACCGACGATATTGAGAAAGGCCTGGTTGCAATCCATGACACGACCGCCTGGGTCGGAAACGAACGCGCCTTCATGGATATTTTCAAGGAGCTCGCGGTACTTGAGTTCGGTAGACTGTAATTGGTCTCGAATCAGTCGAGCTTCGGTATGATCCTCCACAAAGCCTCGGTATCCTCCGATGTTCCCTTTGCGATCCCTCCAAACGTAACTGGAAAGGCCCACATATACAGGCGATCCATCCTTGCGTTTGAAAACCGCCTCGTAGTTGCGGACGAATCCGTCCCGTTCGATGATTCCCATGAAAACGACCCTGTCCTCCGGGTTCATCCAAAGGTCAGTGTTGAGGTCCATGGTGAGGACTTCTTCTTTGACCCGGTAGTCCAGCATTTTGACCAAAGCGTCGTTGCAGTCGAGAAACTGCCCCACACGCGTCGAGATGTAGAATCCGTCACGCGCTTGCTCGAAAAACTCCTCGTAATTGCGCTCAATGGCCAGGATACGCTCTTCGATCTCTTCATAGGTCATATCCTGGACAGAGAGGAAAGCACGGCGGGGCATAAGGAGCCTCCAGGTATGTATCTCCCATTATCCGGAATTAATGCCCGCAAGGTCAAGAATTCGTGGGACCACCTCTTCTTTGCCTATGGCCATAACATGAACGCCGTCGGCAATTTTTTCCTCCTTGATGCTCCGTATCATCCTCGCGGCGATGCGGATGCCTGTCTCGAGAGCTTTGCCCTTAGGAGCGCCTTCCAACTCTTCGATAAGAGACTGAGGCACGAAGATCCCCGGAACCCGCGCATTCATGAACTTAGCCATGCCTGCGCTCGTCAGCAGCACGATCCCCGCGAGAATCTTCACATTGAACTGCCTCGCGTAATCCATGAAGTTCCGAAAATTGTCCAGATCATAGATCGCCTGAGTTTGGATGAATTCCGCGCCCGCCTCGATCTTCTTCTCGAACTTAATGAGCTGGGGTTCCAAGGGTCGCGCTTCCGGGGTGACGATCGCGCCTTTACAGAAGCGCGGAGTCCCATCCAAAGGATTCCCCGCAAGGTCCGTGCCTTCGGAGATGGTGTGGATCGTATCGAGCAGTTGAACTGAATCGAGGTCAAAGACACCCTTGGCGTCCTTGTGATCTCCAACCACCACCGCATCGCCGGTCAAACACAAGACGTTGGTGACGCCGCGGCTGTACGCAAAGAACAGATCGGCCTGGAGCGCAATGCGGTTCCGATCCCGGCATGTCATCTGGAGGATCGGTTCGCCACCCATTTCCTTGACGATGAGCGCGCCGCCCAGAGACGGATATCTCAAGACAGAACTCTGGTTATCCGTCACGTTAATGCCGTCAACATGGTCTTTAACCAGCTCCACGTGATGCCGCATTTTGTCTAGGTTCACCCCTTTCGGGGGCCCGATCTCGCAGGTGACCACGAACTTATCCGAGTCGAGAGCTTCCTTAAACCGGCTCATCAGCGCCCCCTTTCTCTGTGCTGGGTCCGCGTGCGTTCAAAGCTTCCTTCATTGCTTTGCAGCCTCTTCCCGTGAGTGGGTGAGATCGATCATGCCGGGCCGCAGTGTGGCATTGTAACTCTTGGGCGCCTGGTACTTCCTCATGGCGTCCAAGCGGCCTTGAGCTTGGAGCCTTCCGTAAATAAGGGTCCATGCGCACTCACGGCCGCTACCTACTTCGCACATGCCTTCGTTGGTTCCGCCGCACGGGCCGTTGAGAAGTCCCTTGTGGCACACAGTCACCGGGCAAATACCCCCTGTGGCGGAGAGCACACACTGGCCGCATTGCATGCAGATTTCAGAGTAACGGCCGGCCGGCCCTTCTTTGCCCATGAACAAGGTGTCCAGCGCGGGAGCCACCGGCTTCTTGAGCTGCGAAGCCGCGGTCTGGACACCGAACGCGCAGGACATGACCAGCACCACGTCCGCCCCGGCCAGGGGGTCTCGCAGCGCGCGACCCATTTCGCCCGTCACTTCATCGCAGCCCGTAGGCGGCACCGCGGTTCCCGTGACGATCTTTCCCGCGTCACGGAGCTTTTCCGCCATGACCGCCACTTCTTCGACTCCTCCGGTCCGACAGAGAGTGGCGCAGGTGCCGCAGCCCACGATAAACACGCTGGTGTCGCGGGCGATGCTCTCAAGGATTTCTTCCAGTGGCTTCTGCTGGGTGATTGTCTTCATGGTTAGGCTCCCCGGCTACTTCTTAGAAAACTCCGCGTCTTGCAGCGGCTTCTAGTCCTTTTCTTGTTGTTCCCTCATCCGTTCCAGGTCACAGCGGAGGCATCTTCCGGCCTCCAGGCAGGCCATCTCCTCAGAGAATCCGGTTTCGAATTCCTCAAATCCTCCGATGCGCTCTTCCGCACGTTTCCGCGGCATATCTATCCGCGGTTTGCTCTGATCCAAGTCCTCCGGTTTCTCCGGAGGCAAGGGAAGGACTGGATATTTCTCATCCATAATGATGAGCGGCGCTTTGACACCACGCACGTACCGATCGATGCTCAGGGCCGCCCTTCGACCCGTGGCGATGGCATAGATAACCATAGAAGCGCCCGTTACGAAGTCGCCGCCTGCGAAAATCCAAGGGACGTTGGTGCACAGCGTGCGCGGATCCACTCTGAGCGCGCCCCACTTGGCCCGCTCCAATCCTGAATCCGGCGGCAGAAAGCTCAAGTCCGGCGCCTGCCCCACCGAGGGGATAACCATGTCGGCCTCAAGGAAGAATTCGCTGCCATCGATGGGGACGGGCTGCCTTCGCCCGCTCTGGTCCGGTTCTCCCAGTTGCATACGGATGAAGCTCACTCCCTTGACCTTCCCGTTGTCCGCTTCAATCCTGGTGGGAGAGACCAGAAAGTGGAATTCCACGCCCTCTTCTTCAGCCTCGTGGAATTCAATCGGCGAAACAGGCATCTCATCGCGGGAACGGCGGTACAGCACGGTCACATGGCGAGCCCCCTTGCGCAAAGCGCTGCGCGCCGCGTCTATGGCCGTGTTTCCGCCGCCGATGATGAGGACGCGGCCCCTCAGAGTAACAGGTTGGCCGGTCTTGACGTCCCTGAGAAAGTGCAGGCCGTACATCAGGCCGTCAAGAGCGCTATCTTCCCCCGGGATGCCCAGTTGTTGGCTCTTGTGCGCGCCCGCCGCGATGAAGACCGCCGCGAATCCTTCGGCCTTGAGGTTCTCCACGGTGTGATGTTCATCAATAGGGCTGTCGTAAAGGATTTCCACACCCTTGCTCTCGATGTGCCCGATCTCGCGCTCCAAGACGCCCAAGGGGAGCCGAAATTCCGGCACTCCTACGGCAAGCATACCCCCGCCTCTCGGGAGCGCCTCGAAAACCGTGGTCTTGTACCCCATTTTTGCCAAGAAATAGGCGCAGGTTAAGCCCGCCGGACCCGCGCCGACGATTGCCACCCTCTCTTTCTTCGTGATCGGGAACGGTTCTCCCTGGGTCTTCTCCATCTCGTACGCCCAATCCGCGGCAAATCGCTTGAGGTACCTGATGGAAATAGGATCGTCCACCTCTCCGCGACGACACTTGCCTTCGCACGGGTGATGGCATATGCGGCCGCAAATCGCGGGGAAGGGGTTGCGTTCGCGAATTACATCGACCGCCTTGGCGTAATCGCCCTGAGCAATGAACGCGACATAAGCGGGCACGTCGATCCCCGCGGGACACGCGTGCTGGCACGGAGACAAGACCAGCGACTCACAGACGCCCGCGGGACAGCGTTTGTCCACCACGTGGGCCTCGTATTCTTCACGGAAGTGGCGCAGCGTGGAGAGCACCGGATTGGGGCAGGTCTGGCCCAGCCCGCACAAGCTCGTTTTCTTGACCTGTTGCGCTATGCGTTCCAGACGATCCAGGTCCGATAAGGTCCCCTGACCCTCGGTGATTCTCGTCAGAAGCCCCAGCATCTGGCGAGTGCCGATTCGGCACGGCGAGCATTGCCCGCAGGATTCTTCAGCCGTGAACGAGACGAAGTACCGGGCCACTTCCACCATGCAGGTGTTCTCATCCATGACCACCATGCCGCCTGAGCCCATGATGGAGCCCACCGACTGGAGCGAATCATAATCCACATGAAGATTGAGGAATTTTTCCGGTATGCACCCCCCGGACGGGCCTCCCATCTGGACCGCTTTGAAGCGTCTGTTCCGGGGAATACCGCCTCCCACATCGAAGACCACCTCGCGTATGGTGACTCCCATGGGGACTTCCACAAGACCGGTATTGTTGACCTTGCCGGTGAGGGAGAAGATCTTGGTCCCCTTGGACTTCTCCGTTCCGAGAGACGCGTACACATCCGGGCCCATGGAAATGATCCGAGGAACATTGGCCCAGGTTTCCACATTATTGATTACGGTGGGGCGCCCGAATAGACCGCTTTGCACCGGGAAAGGAGGCCTGGGCCGCGGCATCCCTCTGCGTCCTTCGATAGACGCGATGAGCGCAGTCTCTTCGCCGCAAACAAACGCCCCCGCGCCCTGATAGAGCCTAACGGTGAAATCAAACCCGGCGCCAAGGATATTCTTTCCCAGCAGCCCCAGCTTGCCGGCCTGTTCCAAGGCTATGCTCAAGCGTTCAATCGCCAGCGGATACTCGGCGCGGCAGTATATGTATCCTTCAGATGCGCCCATCGCGCGCGCGCCGATGATCATACCTTCGATAACCGAGTGAGGATTTCCTTCCAGGATGGCCCGGTCCATGAATGCGCCGGGGTCCCCTTCATCCGCGTTGCAGATGATGAACTTGCGGTCTCCATCCGCGGACCGGCAGAACCGCCATTTGGTCCCGGTCGGGAACCCTCCGCCCCCACGGCCCCTTAGGCCCGCCCGATCGACGGTCTCGATGATCCGATTGGGATCCCAGCCCAGGATCTCTTCCAGCCCCGCGTATGCGCCGAAAGCGATGGCGTCTTCGATGGAAGTAGGGTCCACCAGGCCGTTGAGTCCCAAGATGTTTCGGGTCTGCTTCGCGTAGAAGGGGACTTCCGACTCGTAGATGAAACGTTTGCTCGATTCAGGGTCTTGCCACAGTAGTCGGCCGAGAATATTGTATTTCTCGATAGTCTCCGAGACCACTTCAGGGACGTCTTCCGGCATCACGCGCTGGTAGAAGATGCCGTGCGGCCTGATGGTGACTACGGGGCCTCGTTCGCAAAAGCCCGGGCAGCCCACTCGTTTAACGCGGGCCTTTCCTTCCAGCCCCTGTTTACGGATTTCGTCTTCAAAGCGGTCAATCACCTCATCCGCGCCCCACGCGCGGCATCCCGTGTCTCCGCACACGGCCACTTCCACCGCGGAGGGATCGCGCTTTCCCCGCACAAGGAGACGAAATTCGGCCAGCTCTGATGGGGAACTCAGACGATTCATGTCAGTAACCCTTCATAGGGATTCGCTTTCGCTCACAAAAGGAAGCGTCTGTTCCCGCCCGCGCATCCTCGTCGAGCCCCCGACCCGATTTGAGCCTGAGCCGGACATGGCGCGGGGCGGTCCTTCATTTCAGGTTTCTCAGGACTGCCTCGATCCTCCCTGGGTTTACCTTGCCGTAGTACGTCTTGTTGGCAATCATCACGGGACTCAAGGCGCATGCGCCGAGACACGCGACGGTCTCCAGGGTGAAGCGCATGTCCTCGGATGTCTGCCCGTCTTTGAGCCCTGTGAATCTCTCCACGGTTTGTAAGACGGTCCTGGCGCCTCGCACATGGCAGGCGGTGCCTCGGCAGACCCGAACAACGTTGCGGCCGCGTGGTGTTGTGTAAAACTGAGCATAGAAGCTAATAACTCCCGAGACTTCCGACGGAAAGACCCCTACACGCTGCGCCACGGGTCTGATCGCCGCCGGCGGTATGTGCCCGAACTCCGTCTGGATTTCTTGCAGGAGAGGGATCAGCGACTTTCGTGACGGTTCGAATCGCTTCAGAATGCTCTTGAGCGCGGACATTTGAAAATCCTGTGTCATTAGTCCTCCACCGGTGTGACTGAGACAAAGAGCCGATCCCAGTCGAGCGGGCAGTATTCCTCTGGCCAGGGGAGCAATCTCTGCAAGAGGTGCGACGGGCCCCCTACAGGCGCCACGATTCCGCCCCGGGGAACGTCGGAGTCAATTCGGAGCACGGCCCGCGCCTCGCCCACCTCCGATACAAGCGATACCCACCGCCCATCCGCGGCCTGGACAGCTTCCGCGTCATCAGGATGCATCCGCACGGACTCTCCATTGGCGAACTTCGCCAGACGCCTGGACATACCCGACAGAACGCCGTCTCCGGGATGCGCGGTCTGCTCTTCGGGATAGACCTTCCACGGCCGGTCACGCGGAGGTCGGGGTGTGGACGGGAATGTGGCGGGAGGAGGGTACGGGACGAATTTGCCCTTTTCATTACCGGCTGCCTCCGCGCCGGAGGATAAGTCACCGTGCTTGATCCTGACTCCTCCCGGTCGGGCCGCGTCAACCCATGAAACCGGCGTGAGCGCAGGGCTCAGGGACCAGATCTCCTCGAAGATTTGTCGCGCGGTCACAAAGCCAAGGGGATTGCCAAGGGTTCCACTCAGATCGAGGAGGAATCGGGCGTGCGGACGGGCTTCCCCCGGCGGATTACACAGCTTCGACACTCGCTGCACGCGGCCTTCCAGGTTTATGTATGTTCCGTCCGTTTCCGTCGGGGCCGCGGCCGGGAAGATCATATGCGCGACCTCACGGTCCGGCGCCGGGAACATCCCGGTGCGAACCACAAGGTCCACCGCCTCAAGCGCCTTTTGCGTCCTCTCAGTGTCGGGCAAGACGGTCAGCGGATCGACCCCAATGAACAGCAGGGCCTTGATGGTCCGCTTTTCCGCTCCCCTTATCATCCCCATCGCGTCCATTCCTCGATCCGCGGTCACGTCGCCGCCCCAAACGCTTCGGAGATTTTCCAGGACAGCAGGGTCCTGGGCGGACCCGCACCCCGGAAGGCCGTTGGGACCGCAGCCAAGCTCCAGCGTGCCCAGTTCGTTGCACCCTTCGTACAAGAAGAAGAGGTTCTCCGGCCGGCCGCACAGGAAGGCAAGATCCGCCACTAGACGAGTCATCATGTATCCGTGCGATGCTCGCGCCAGCAGGGGTCCGAGGAGAAAGACCGTCTTCCTGCCCTTGGCAAGGAGCTGAGCAGCCTGCTTTACTTCCGGCCCGGGAAGCTGCGCCCGCGGATGCCCCATCAAGCTGGAGATAAAATCTTCCGAGGCCATCACGTTGTTCGTGAGAAACTCCTCATCGTGGTGACGGGTGGCAACCAGCTCCCGCATGATTTGAAAAAGGGTCCAGGTCTGTTGTTCAACGTCCTCTCGAAAATGGAGCGTCGCAAAATCGCTCAAAGTGGTTCGCAAAGCGTCCAACTGGATAAGCGCGGCCCCGCGGTTCCGCACGGCCTGCCTCACATTCCGGGCTATTACCGGATGGGTATAATCGGGCCTCGCTCCTACGAGCAGGATCGTCTCCGCTTCAGAGACGCCCTCGAGAGCCGCGCCGGCCACGGTGGTCCTGAGCGCAGCCGCAATCCCTTCCGAAACCGGCCTGCTGGAGAATTTACTCGTGGTGTCCATATTGGGAGTGCAGAGAACAGACCGGGCAAATCTCACCGCGAGATACAAATCCTCGTTTGAGCACTGTTGACCGGCGATAACCCCGATGCTCTCAGCGCCGTGGCGCTTCTTGATCTCTTGCAGCCGCGCCGCGAGTTGGTTCAAAGCATCCTCCCAGGATGCCTTGTTCAGGGCGCCGTCTCCTTGCCGGATCATGGGAGAGGTGAGCCTACGGGGGGACGAAAGAGCGTCCTGACCGTATCGCCCCCGCACGCACAGCGAAATGCTGTTCAGCGGCGCTTCCTGATGGCCGCGCGCGCCGACCACTTCCCCGTCCGCGAGCTCGTACTGCGCATGACAGCCGGTTCCGCAATAGGAACACACTCCCGCCACGAGGTCTTTGCCCGAGCTGGTCGTGAGCCGATCCCGCTCCGCGAGAGCATCCGTGGGACACAAAGCCACACATGACCCGCAGAAGGTGCACTCAGAGCCGTCCAACGCAGGGCCGTACGCGGTGTCAGGATGGCTGTCGAACCCGCGATCCATGTAGTCAACTGCTCCCACCGCCTCAAAATCCGTGCAAACCCGAATACAGCGGCCGCACATGACACACTTGCTCAGGTCCCTCGTGATAAAAGGATTCACCTCCTGAGTCGGACGCCAACGTCTGAGCGGATCAAGCTCCGGATCACACATGCCGTGGTCCTTGGCCAGATCCCTCAACACGCAGTCATTCCCTTTGCTGCACACCACGCACGCGGAAGGATGATCCGATAAGATCAGCTCGAGCACCCCGCGCCTGGCAGCGACCGCGGCCGCGGAATCAGTCCGTATCTCCATTCCTTCCGCGATCGGGGTGACGCACGAGGCCAACACCCTTCCCGTCTTCACGTCTTCCACGAGGCAGACGCGACACGCGCCCACGCTCTTCAGGAGCGGGTGGTGGCACAGCGTGGGTATGTGGATGCCGACTTGTGACGCCAGGTCCAGAATGGTCGTGCCCGACCGGCCGGATACTTCCTTTCCGTTGAGAGAGATAGTGATCGTTTTCACGGCGGACCCTCGTAACGGAATCGAACGAGAAGCGCTGGGAAATCTGAAGCCTTTGGGAGAGGGCCCGAGAAAATCCCCCTCTGTCCCCCTTTAGAAAAGGGAGAGTCAGCGGACCTCCTCGGCCTCTTCTTCAAAAGCTCATAGGTTTTGCAATAGCTCCTGGGGAGATCTGCGCCACCCAGCGGCAAGGGAGCGGGCGCGTGAGAACGTGGAGCGAGCGCAAGAGAACTCTGGGGTATCGATCTCCCGGTTTACGAACTTATCTTCGTATCTTTTGCAGAATCGGGCCGAGTTTGCCCTCCCATCCAAACGCGAGGATGTGCACCCCCGCGCAGAGGTGTTTGAGCTGCTCGATCATCTCCAACATAATCTTCACTGACTCGTCGAACTTTACCGGAGCACGCTCCAGACGCTCGATGTATCGGTCCGGAATCTTGAGACCCGCAACTCTCTTGAGCATTCGAGCCTGCATCCCCGAGTGCAGTATCATCAGCTCCGCAATAATCGGCACGCCCAACGGCTCGACTCGCTTACAGAACCGAGCGAATTCATCGATATCGAAGACCGGGGTAGTGAGAAAATACTTCGTGCCGTGTTCCACCATCTGCTCCATCTCTCGGAGTTCCATGTCCGGCGCCTGACCGCCGAAGCTCGCGTCCACGCCTGATCCGATGAAAAACTCAGGCTTCTCGATAAGCTCCTTACCCGCCACATCCGCGCCGGTCCTCAGCGAATCGACCACAGAGAAGAACTTGCCCATGTCCACATGGAAGAACATCATCTCCTGAAGCGAATCTCCCGTCAGCCTGTAATCCTCGGTAAAGACGAGAAGGTTTTCCACGCCCACGGAAGAGGCCCGAACAAGCGCCTCCTGAATCTCCAAACGGTTGCGATCCCGCGTCGCGACCTGAAAAACAGGATCGAACTTCTTGTCCCTGAGCAGGCGACACAGGGCCAAGGAGTCGCTCACCGCGGCGTCTGCGGCAAAAGGCTCGAACCGGACGCCGTCCACACGACCCCAGAGGCTGTAGATTTCGCTGAGATACTCATCGGGACCCTTTCCGAAAGGAATATGGATCTCCGACGTGATGACGAACTTCTTGTGTCCTAATGTCTCTTTGAGGCTCATGGCGGGGCTCTCCCCTTTGGAGGGCCGTTGCCCGGGGCTAGACAACACCGAGAAGTCCGGCCACTTCTCTCTTGAGCTTGTCCAGCGGCAACGGCTTGGAAAAACAGACATCAGCGCCGTGTTGCTGCATCTTCCGGTAGTTCTCTTCATCCAGGTACGCGGAAAGCACGACGATCTTGATGTGGCAGGTGCCTGGATCGTCTTTTACCTTGCGACATACCTGATAGCCGTCTATGTCGGGCATCATGATGTCGAGGATGAGCAAGTCCGGCTTGAAATGGCTCACTTGAAGACCGGCTTCGAAGCCGTCCGACGCGGAAATGATCTCGTAGTTGTGGGGTTCTTCCTCCAGCGACCTCACAATGGTCTCCACAATCAGCCGATCGTCGTCGATCACCAGGATCTTCTTGCGGTCGCCGTCACGGAAGTCTTCGGGCAGCGGCATCCCCTGTTTGCGCAGAAACTCGTCCAGATCGGCTTTTCTGATTCGACGATGACCGCCCACGGTGCGGTAGGCCTTGATGTGACCTTCGTCGATCCAGTTGGAGATGGTCTTGGGGGAGACGCTGCAGTATTTGCTGGCCTGATAAACGGTGAGCACATCCATGCGGCATTCCTCCAAGGAGAGGATTTTCCGGAATTGTCTTAGTTGCCATTATTTCCGATTTTGCCGGTTTGTCAAGAATTTTCTTTTTTGCCATTTTAGAGGACCATCCAAAACCGGACAACGGACCGCGTAAAACCGGTGTAGAAGACCATCCAAAACCGGACAGCGGACCGCGTAAAACCGGACCATGGCCCGAACCAGCGTGGGAATCCGCACGATAGACGAGGGGGTGTCGGGAAACCGTGCGCCAGGTTTGGTACGCCGGATTCCTGTTCTTGTTTTCACGAGAATGACGCTTTTCGCAGAGATGACGGAATGCGGCCGGGGCAAATCGGGACAGAAATTCCACCGACCGGTAAGAACGGGTCCGGGAAGTTATTCCCAGAGGCCGAGGATCTTTCCCCGCTCCGGGAATCGCCCACATTGGTGGGATAGAGAGTGTTCTTATTGACGAATTTGCCCGTTCCCGTATGATTATGTCATTTGAGGCTCCCATCGAATAATCCCCATACGTTAGCCTTCGCAACCAGGCCCAGACGGAGGCGCCGGGCCGATGGCAAAAGCTCCAACTCAACGCAAATACGAAGCGGCTGTGCCAGGTGATGTCCTGATGCATCCGCCAACCATATGGCTGTGAAAACAGCGGAATTAGTTAGGAACCCGGGAGTTTTTGGGGAGGGGCGCGGGAAGAATCCCCCTGTATCCCCCTTTGCTAAAGGGGGAGTTCGTTGGCCCCCTTAGTAAAGGGGGCTGGGGGGATTTGAAGGGCTTCCCCGGCTACTCTTCAACACAAGCCCCCCGGTTTTCCTGCTCCTGGCCGAGGCGCCTTTCAATTGAGAAAACCAGCGAATATTCCAACCTGACCGCAGCGCCCACAATTGCTACAACCTGAATGATAGAGACGGTCCCCTCTCGTTATGCTCCTGCTCAGAGGAGGAGGATGAGGATATGGATCATGGCTAGCGCCGCTCAAGGAATAGCGGCAAGCATTGGAATTCGGATGACGCAAAGACCGTTCTATGACTAGTTCTGTTGCAGCAACGAAAGACGGGTCCAGAGCCGGTCCTGGAATGAGCCCTCGCGCCCTTCGCCCGAAGTGTCAGCAGCCCTAAACGAGGATAAGCAATGAGCGATAAAGAAAAAATACCAATAGAGCCCAAGCCAAGGCGGCTCTGGTTGAAGCTTCTCATCGGTTTGACGCTGCCCGTTGTGCTGATCATCGTGGCAATTCTAGCGCTCCAAATCTATTGCCGGGGATTTGAGAGAGGCCTCCGATGCGAGCAGGAAGTTGGATTTTGGGGAAAACTGCGGTGTGGGATATCGGAAACTTATGAAGATAATGCCCCTTATTTCAGACGATTGCCGACGGATGAGGAAATGATTGAGCACTTCCAAAAGCATCGAGCGGACTTTGAACGGCTCGTGCGAATCTATCGCGAAGATCCGAAGCTGCCCACGAGACCAGGCTTCAACTACGACGAAGGGACACCTGAGGCTAAAGAGATTATGGAACGGATTAATATTGGTGGAATGCGGGGTGACTGGCAAGCATGGGTGCCTCCTGATCCGTATTCGGTCGAAGCCAAAAGGCAAGTCGCCACTCTGAAGCTTATCCCTGAGGTTCAGGATTGTACTCCCACGGGGCGAAAATACTCCGGGGTTCTATTGGACGGCGCACACCGTCCTGTGATTCGACTCAACGCGGACTTGACCCCGGTTTTCAAGGGCTACTATTACACCCCTCTTGTTCCCAAGATAGAAAATGGACTGCTCAAAAAGGCCGATGGTGGTGCACGAGTATTCGCAACGCTGAACAGATATCCGTCATGGCTTATATGCGGCAACTGTGTATACAGGCAGTTTGAACCGCAATGGTTTATCAGATTGTGCCAAGCGTGCAAATGAAAATCGTCATGAAGGGGAGGGACTCAAGATGCCGGGTACACCGCCACCTCACACTCAATGGAGCCAACAAACCCTTGACTTCATCTGGAAACATAGCCAAGCCCTTAAGGAGGTAGCGAATTCTGGAGCCATCGGAGGCATCTCCGCTGCCGCTCTCGCAGGCGCTATGGCGAAAGAGTGTCACGGCGTTCTATCAAATCCCGAGGATGAGCGCAAAAAGGATCGATTCGCCATGAAGAGGCTGCGTGACGATTCAGGCACTTATCTCAGCTACTCCCTCGTTAAGGCGTTAGACCTCATAGACCAAGCAAACTCGGTGCGGTAGACGAGGATAAGCAATGACACATCGAAAGGCAGCGAGAAAGCGCAAACCGATCTGGATTAGGCTGCCGATCTATTTCAGCTTGGCGTTCGTGTCAGTCGCCGTACTCATTCTCGCTTTACAGATCTATATCAATGGATTCTGGGAGAACGTCAGATGCAAGGGCGAAAGGGGATTCCTTTGCAAATTGCAGTGTGGGATAGCGGCTACCTATGAAGACGATGCTCCGTACTTCAGACTACTGCCCACGGACGAGGAGATGATTGCGCACTTTCAGAAGCATCGTACAGATTTTGAACGGCTTGTACAGATCTACCGTGAGGACCCGTCGCTGCCTAACCGTTGGGGCATGGTGGATTACCATGAACTGCACCCCAAAGAGCAGGCAATTATGGCACGGGTCGGGGTAAATGGAATGCGAGGTGACTGGCAGTCATGGGTGCCCCCGGATCCATATTCGGTAGAAGCCCAAAAGCAGGTCGCGACTTTGGGTCTTTTCCGTGAGGCTCAGAAGGGTACCTCCGAGGGACGGAAGTTCTCCGGAGTAATATTGAGCTACGCACATCCACCTGTGATACGGCTCAACGCGGACCTGGCATGGGTTTTCAAAGGCTATTATTACACCCCTCTTGTTCCCAAGATAGAAAACGGACGGCTGAAAAAGCCCGATGGAGGTGAAAGGATATTTCCAACGCTGAACACGTATCCGTCATGGCTTATATGCGGCAACTGTGTGCTCAAGCAGTTTGAGCCG